>Ga0256406_1000079_pt1 | contig 171523 bp, 156 predicted proteins | sample RumenRJG_03DNA_FD_185986 | JGI IMG/M metagenome (GOLD analysis project Ga0256406, IMG submission 185986) | Bovine rumen microbial communities from Lethbridge, Alberta, Canada - RJG_03 | ecosystem: Host-associated > Mammals > Digestive system > Stomach > Rumen | place: Canada: Alberta... | reverse complement strand
GCAGCAGAAGAAGTTGCAGGTAAAACTGCAGAAAAAGCAGCCGAACAAACGGGAAAAGCCGCCGTAGAACAAGGCGTTGAACAGGCAGCTAAAAAACCCTGGGTTTTATCAAAAATCGGTAACTTCTTCAAAGGTAAAGGCGGCAAAGCAGCTTTAATCGGTTTAGGCATAGCAGCATTAGTTGCAGGCGGAGCTTATGTTTACAGCAAAATGAAAGGCGATAAAACAGAAGGCGCTCCTCAAGATGTTGCGGCTCCTGATAAAGCACAACAAAATCCCGTAGCAAAAACCGATCCTATAACTAAACCGGAAACAAAACCCGGTGCAAAAGCAGAAACAGATCCCGCACAGCAGGAACAAAAACCTGCCGAAGCTGAAACCGACGCATATACGGTTGAAAAAGGCGACAACCTCTGGAATATTGCAAAACATCAATTGATTGAAGAACATCAGGGAACGGCTGATTACAAACCGACAAACAAAGAAATTCTTGAAAAAACCGAAGAATTAATGAAATTAAACAATAAAGATTACGAAAAACCGTTACCGTCAGACAGCAGAAAAAGACGTGTAATGATCCACGTAGGCGATAAACTTCAATTAAACGCATAAAAATTTAAACAATTAAACAAAAAAAGCCTGTCAAATCAATGACAGGCTTTTTTATATAATAAATTTTTTTAAACCGTACTGTTTAATCTTGCAAATTTTACGTTCTGGTAAAAGTATTGCAAAATTTGATATGCGTTATAACCTTGTTTTGCAAGATTATTCGCTCCGTGTTGGCTCATTCCCACTCCGTGCCCGTTTTTTGCAATGTTTTCATCAAATGAAAAAACGGAATGCAGATAAGGCAAATTGCTACCCCATGCATTGGTATTTGTATATCCGCCCGCAGATGCCGAATAATAAGCGGAAATTATTTTCATATCGTAAGTTAAAACAAGACCTTGAGTTTCATCAACGGCACGATTTGTTTTGTTTGTTTCGCAAGATGCACCGCCATAGGCTTGATCTTCTGTATTATCTTTCAAGTCATATCCGTATTTTGCCTGTTTGCCGAGATTTGCAAGCGCAAAACTTCTTGCTGCAATCGCTTGAGCTTTTAGGGCTTCATATTCCCAAGATGCGGGCATTTCTGACGGAACCACGCCTTTTATATAGTTTTCCAAATCAATATCATTTATAAGAGTAAGCTTATTATTTATATTTTTGATTAAGAATTTTCCCCTGTACCATTTGCCTTTTGTACTTACAAAACCTGTTGTATCGGGTCTTAAAACCAATGAATCCGTTGAAAGTGATTTTATTCCGTCTTTTGTTCTGACGGCAATTTGTCCGTTATATGGAACAAGAATATAACCTTTCATAGAGTCTGTTGTTGCAACGGTTCTGTTTGTGTGGGTGCTAATCATTCTGCCTGCAACATCTGTTCCGATTCCGGCTTTCTCAACGTTGGTCAGCAGTCCTATTTTTATTGCAAAACAAGGATTTGATATAAATAAATTTATAATCGCTATTGCAAAAATAATTAAAAACTTTTTCATATAATAATTGTAACATTTTATTTTTATAGGTAATAGTCCAAAAGTATGATTTTTAAAAATTTATGTTAAACCCGTAATTGTTAAATAATTCAATTTTTAAAATTTCTATAGTATAATTCAATCAGGTATTATGCAGTTTAAGAAAATTTCAAACAAGGGGTAAATATGAAAGACATTAGAAAAAAGGTGGGAATACTTGTTTTTGCATTGGTTTTGAGCATGAGCGCTCCCGTATCGGCACAGGAAGATGATGTTGATTTTTCTCAGGTTCAGGATGTTCAAACTCAAAAAATCAAAGCAAACAAAGATTCCTTGAATAAAGCTCAAGAAGCGATTAATAATAAAGATTTTCAAACTGCAATAAATTTATTAACTGCTTATATAAATTCAAAACCTAAAAAATACGAACCTTATAAAATGAGGGGAGATGCATATTACGCATTGAGAAGATATTACCTTGCACAGCAGGATTATCAAACAGCCGTAAATATAAAAACAGATGATGATAAAATGTCCACAAGCACAAAATATATCAGCGCAATTATACTAGGTGCGGATAAAAACGAACAATTACAAAATGCCGAACTCGGAGATTTATACGGTGCTTTAATGTATGCTCAAAAAGCGCAAAATGACCCCGCTTATGCAACATCTTATGAAAATGCGGTTAAATATAATTCTCATATTTATCTGCCTCAGCCTAAAAAGCAGGATATAAATAAAATCAATTGCCCTCAAAAATACGGCAAAGCATTAAATCCCAAAGGGGTTGATGAAAAAATTTACGGAGCCATAGATGATATAGAACAGGAAAATTTCAATGAAGCTTTGTATAAATTGCAATCCGTTACGACAGACTACCCGAATTATTATATGGGACATTATTTGTCGGGGGTTGCTCTTGCAGGGTTAGACAAAACCGACGATGCCGTAAAATCTTTTGAAACTTCCATAAAATTAAACCCTTACGATTTCGAATCTTATGCAAGTTTAGGGCAAATTTATTACAGAAAAGCGGAAACAACATTTAATGCTGATGATTCAAAGAAATCAATTCAATATTTTAATAAGGCTCTCGAATTAAATAAAAATTGCCCGACATACTATTTCTACATCGGTATGAACGAACTTCAAAACGGCGATACAAATAAAGCTATTTCTAATTTCAACAACGCCATAAAATTAAATTCTTCTGATTATAACAGTATGTATTATAAACTTATAGCGCAGTATATAAACGGAAATTATCAGGATGTAATTGACGGTTCTACAAAACTTTTATACCGTTACGTTTCAAATTATAATTCGGTTTTATATTTAAGAGCTTTGGCTTATACAAAAATAAATGAAACCGAAAAAGCAATGCAGGATTTAGATACCATTGAAAGTAACATTGAAGATATTTACAATACCGATGTTAAGAAAACCACTCCCAGAGAAAAAAGTCTTGAAAGTTATATTCACTATTTGAAATCGGAAATCCAGCACAGCCATGGAGCCGGTGCCGCATCTGATAAGGCTCAATCTTATAACAACCCGATAATAAACAGATTGGCTAATGCTCAAAAAGCAATGGATCCTTATGAAAATGCTCTTTCAAAAGATACCATATCCCCTGCGGATTATAAAAGATTTGAATATTTCTATTCTACATCTTTGCCCAAAATGCTTGAATCCGGTGCAGTAATTACTTATGACGATATAGATAATCAATATGATTATATAAGAACAACATTTGCCGATTTGGGTATAAGTTTTGTTTATAATAAACCTTATTACAGGATTACGACAATAAAAGATTATCCGCAGAAAAAATATGCATCAAAAGTAAAAGACGGTCAAATATCAACGGATGTTCCGTCAAATAACGATACACCCGTTATAAATATGCAGCAAAGCACTCCGCAATCTGAAATGATAGCTTCAAAAGACGAACCATCCTTAGCAAGAATGCTTGCCACAAACGCTTTAACAGAAAGAACACAATTGCAGGAAAATAATCAAACTCAAAATAAAGAAGTTAAAAAAGTTCCGCAACTTAGAACTTCTGAAGAAAAAACTCAATTCAAACCCGAAGTTCCCGACGGCGAAAGGGTAAATTCATCAAAAAATATCGCATCAGGCGGACAATATACCGGAACTCCCCTTGTTGATGATAAAAATTCTCAAAATGTGAAAAATATCCTTGAAGAAGAAAAAACAATGGATAATGCAAATACAACCGCAAAACCTGATGTAAATACATCAAATGACGGTTCGATTAAAATTTTCGCAAAAGAAATTAAACAAACACCCGATGTTGTAATAAAACATGAGCCGCAGCCTTTGCAACAAGCTGCCTCAACGGTTGCCTCAACAACGGCGGCGGTAGCAACAACAGCAGCCGCAACAGCCGATAAAACAGCTAAAACAGTTGAAACAGCAACAACCAAGGCAGAATCTCAAATCCAAAAGGCAACAGATACTTCAAAAGAAAAAGTTAAAAAAGCAGATAAACATATAAAATATACAAAAAATAAAGCGCAGGAAAAAGTTCAAGAAACTGCAGCTAAAACAAAAGATAATTTAAATACACTATCAGAAAATGCCGCAAATGAAGTCCAAACTTCAAAAACGGAAATTTCTCAAAATATAAATTCAAATAAACAAACAATTAAACAATCTTTTGATGATTTAGCCAAAGCAAAAGCTGAAACAGAACAAATAAAAACCGAAAAACCGAAAGTTAATGAAAAATATGCCGATATTAATCCGAAAGATTTCGGTGTACAAAGTCAAAAACTTGAAATCGGTAAAAATAGCGATGTTATTGAACTTCAAACGGACAATTTAGCAAATAAATATAGCCATGACAGCGATATATTTACAAAAGACGGTACAAAAACCGTAATTGCCAATAAACAGCCCGTAAAAGAAGAAGCAAAAATTATAAAAGAAAGCGAAAAAACCTTAGCGCAACCTCAAGATGAAATAACCATACCGGAAACAACCGATTCATCAGCAGCAAAAGAAACTATAAAGGAAGTTCCCGTTGTTACGGTTCCCGAAATAAGAAATCCCGAAAAAACGGCAAAAGCTGAAGCAGTTGTTAAAGAACCCGTTAAAGAACCTGAAATTGTTGTTCCCGAAATGTCTGCACCGATTACGGCGGTTTCATCGGATAAACAGGTTGTAAAAGAACAGCTTTCTGATGTTCTTGATGAAATTTTGCCGGATACTTCCGAAACTTCTGCAGCTGCGCAAACAACAGCAGCGCAACAGGCAAACAATGCGGAAGATAAATTGAACGACTCAATAAACAAAGCGCAGGCTCTTAAAGAAGAAAGATTAAGATTGAAACAGCAGGCAAAACTTGCTAAACAACAAGCAAAAGAACAGGCAAAAGCCGAAAAACAAAGGCTTAAAGAAGAACAAAAGCTTGCTGCAAATCAGGCAAAAGAACAAAAAGCCAAGCAGCTTGAACTTGAAAAGGCACAAAAAGAAAAACTCAAAGAAGAACAAAAACTTTTGCAAACCAAAGAAGAAATTATAAAAGAGAGTAAAGAAGATGCCGTTCAAGATGCTCAAAAAGCACAAGAACAAGCGCTTAAAGAAGCTCAAGAGCAAAAGAAGTTAATGGAAGAATCTGATGAATTAAAGGTTCAAAATATTATTGAAAAACAACAGGCTCAAGCTCCCGAGCAAACTCCCGAACAAATAAAAGCGCAAAAAGAACAGTTAAAAGCAGAGCGCAAAAAGGCTCAGGAAGAATACAAAGCAAGAAAAGCCGCTCAAAAAGCTCAACAAAAAGCATCTAAAGAACAAAACCAGACCTCGGGATTTAAAACATTTCTATCCAAAATGAAATTTTGGGAAAAGAATAAATAAATCTTATTGAGTTATACTCTTTTTCCGCTATAATCAAATTATGACAAAAAGAGATAATGTAAGAAATTTTTGCATAATAGCGCATATTGATCACGGAAAATCTACCCTTGCAGACAGGCTTTTGGAAAAAACCGGTACTGTTGCAAAACGTGATATGCAGGATCAATTGCTTGATTCAATGGATATTGAAAGAGAACGCGGTATTACGATTAAATTGAATGCCGCAAGAATGAATTATCATGCAAAAGACGGTAATGATTACGAATTGAATTTGATTGATACCCCGGGGCACGTTGATTTTTCTTATGAAGTTTCAAGATCTCTTGCAGCGTGTGAGGGCGCATTGTTAATTGTTGATGCGACACAGGGAGTTGAGGCGCAGACTCTGGCAAATGTTTATTTAGCGATTGAACAAAATCTTGAAATAATTCCCGTAATAAATAAAATAGACCTGCCGTCAGCTGATGTTGAGGGTGTAAAAAAAGAAATAGAAGAAATTCTGGGACTTGATACCTCAAAGGCAATTCCCGTGAGTGCCAAAACAGGCGAGGGAGTTGATGAAGTTTTAGAAGCGATTGTTAATTATATTCCCGCACCTGAAAATAATTCGGACAAACCTTTAAGAGCATTGATTTTTGACAGCGTATACGATCAATATTTGGGAACTGTTTGTTATTTTAAGATTGTTGACGGTTCGGTAAAAGTCGGCGATAAGGTCAAATTTATGGCAACGGGCAAAGAATGCGAAATTGTCGAACTCGGTTATCAAAATCCGCACAGAATCCCTGTTGAAAAGCTAACCTGCGGAGATGTAGGATATTTTGCGGGTTCAATAAAAGAATTGACCAGATTTGTCGGCGATACTTTAACGACGGTTGAAAATCCCGCAAAAGAACCGCTCCCGGGGTATAAAGAGGCTCTGCCGATGGTTTTTTCAGGACTTTATCCCGTTGATAATGAAGATTATGCGGATTTGAAAGAATCGCTTGAAAAATTAAAATTAAACGACAGCAGTATAACTTTTGAACCTGAAACCTCAAATGCATTGGGGTTTGGTTTCAGATGCGGCTTTTTAGGAATGCTGCACATGGAAATCGTGCAGGAAAGACTGGAAAGAGAATACAATCTTTCTTTAATTACAACCGCACCGTCAGTTGTTTATAAGGTTCACAAAACAAACGGCGAAGTTATTGATATAGACAATCCGTCAAATCTTCCCGATGCACAGTATAGAGATTATATCGAAGAACCTTATGTCAAAGTTCAAATCTTAGCGCCGAATGATTATGTCGGAACATTGATGGAACTTGCACAGTCCAAAAGAGGAATATTTAAAAATATGGTTTATCTTGATAAAACAAGGGTTGACCTGACTTATGAAATTCCTTTGAATGAAGTTATTACGGATTTTTATGATCAATTGAAATCAAGAACAAAAGGTTACGCAAGTATGGATTATGAATTTTGCGGATACAAGCGTTCAAACCTTGTAAAACTTGATATTATGCTTGCGGGTGAAGTTGTGGATGCATTGTCTGTAATTTGTCATGCGGACAGCGCTTATCATATCGGACAAAAATTGACCGTAAAATTAAAAGAAATTATTCCGAAACAATTGTTTGAAGTGCCTATTCAGGCTGCGGTTGGCGGAAGAATTATTGCAAGAACAAATATTAAAGCAATGCGTAAAAACGTTCTTGCAAAATGCTATGGCGGTGATATTACACGTAAAAGAAAACTGTTGGAAAAACAGAAAAAAGGTAAAAAACGTATGAAATCCGTCGGCAGCGTAGAAATTCCGCAAGAAGCATTCATGGCAATATTAAGCCTTGATGAAGAAAGCTAAATAAGTCTTGTAAGTTGCTTTTTTATAGGCCTGCTTTATATTTCTTTACTCTGCACTTTACATTTTTGGAGTATTATAATAGAATATTAATGAACAAAAGCAGTATTGCTTGGATTAAAAAAGAACGGTGCCCCCGTTCTTTTTTCAGTAATGAACAGAAGATACCAGGATACCAGGATACCAGGATACTAAGGCACTAAGAAATATTGCAAAAGTTGTACACTATAAAAATCCTAAATTGCCAATTGGGCTTAAATGAACTTAGCATCTTAGCGCCTCAGTATCTTAGTATCTTTGTAAAAAAATGATTGGGCAAATATTTTTGTTTAACTCAAAACAAACGAAAGGTCAAAAAATGAAACAGGAAGTAAACAGATTAGAAATTTTATCAAAAATTACGCCTTTGATTGAAAATACGGCAATGCGTTTTAATCTTATTCCTGTTGAGATAGATTTTTCAAAAGAAAATCATCGCTGGTATTTGCGAATATTTTTGTATTCCAAAGAGCGTGATATTACGCTAGATGATTGCGAAAACGTAACAAGAAGCCTTGAAAACTTTTTGGATGAATTAATTCCAGTTAAGTATTATTTGGAAGTTTCATCTCCGGGGTTGGAGAGAAAATTCAAGTCTGAAAAGGAATTTATCATTTTCAAAGGGCGCAGGGTCAGTATAAAACTAAAAGAACCTCTTGAGGGTGAAAGTGAAAAAATTTTCAAAGGAGAAATTATAGACTATGACACAAATGAGGGATTAACGTTTTTCCGATTTGACGACGGTCAGGAATTGCATATCCCGAAAAACAATATCCAATCAGCGAAATTGTATATTGATTAAATAAGTTTATAAGTTCATAGGTTTATAAGTGATTTAAGGAAATCAGATGTATTATCAGGATTTAGAAGTTTGGAAAAAATCAATAGAATTAGTAAAAGCGGTATATAAATTGACTGAAAAGTTCCCGAAAGAAGAACAATTCGGACTGACTTCACAAATAAAAAGAGCTGTAATTTCTATCCCGTCAAATATAGCAGAGGGCAATATGCGCATGTCTAATAAAGAAAACAGCAGATTTATAAATATTGCAATGGGTTCATTAACTGAAGTTGAAACACAATTAATAATTGCAAAAGAATTGGGATTTATAAAAGATATAAGTAAAGATGAAGAATTGCTAAAAAAAGTTAATGCTTTATTAATCGGATTTAGAAAGTATATTATAAAATCTGATACTGACTTATAAACTTATAAACCTATGAACTTATAAACTTATTTAATAAAGGAGAATAAAACAATGATTAAAATCGGAGCAGGAAACTTAAACGAAGTTTTCGAAGAACTTGAAAGAGAAAAAGGAATTTCAAGAGAAGTAATCGTATCATCACTTTGTGATGCAATGGTTGCAGCATACAAAAAACATTTAAGAGTAAAAGAATTGGAAAATGTTGAAGCAATTCTTGATGAACAAAACGGCGAAATTGGTATTTTCAAAGGTAAAACGGTTGTTGACAAGGTTGAAGATCCTGATAACCAAATATCTTTAGAAGATGCAAAAGAAATCGACGAAGATGTTGAATTGGGGGACGAAGTTAAACTTGAAGTTACCCCTGATCAATTCGGCAGAATTGCTGCTCAGGCTGCAAATCAGGTTCTCACTCAAAGAATCAGAGAAGCTGAAAGAAACCTTGTATTAAACGAATTTTTGGATAAAAAAGGAACACTTATCACAGGTATTATCCAAAGAGTTGATGACAGAAGAAATGTTATCGTAAATATCGGTAAAATTGATGCAATTATGCCCAGAAAAGAACAAATCCCCGGTGAATATTACAAACCCGGAAACAGAATCAGAGTTTTCGTTTTGAACGTAAAAGAAACAACAAGATTACCCCAAGTAATCGTTTCACACGCTCATCCTGAAATCGTTAGAGAATTGTTTGAATTGGAAGTTCCCGAAATTGAAGACGGAATCGTTGAAATCAAATCAATTTCAAGAGAAGCAGGTTACAGAACAAAAATTGCCGTATGGTCAAATGATCCCGAAGTTGATTCTGTCGGTGCTTGCATAGGACCCAGAGGTTCAAGAATACAGACAATCGTTGGTGAATTGAAAAACGAAAAAATCGATATCGTTAGATATTCGGAGGACCCCGTTGAATATATCGTTAACGCTCTTTCACCTGCAAGAGTAGTATCTGTAGATATTATGGCAGATGATGAAGAAGCTCATGAAGCTTTGGTTGTAGTTCCCGATGATCAATTGTCGCTTGCAATCGGCCGTGAGGGACAGAATGTCAGACTTGCTCACAAATTAACAGGTTGGAAGATTGATATTAAATCTGTTTCTCAAATGGAAAAAGCCGAAGAAATTCAAGCACAAGAGCAAAATAAAGTTCCTGAAGATATGGAAGATCAAGAGCCGCAAGAAACTGTTGATGATGAAATTCAAGCAGATAAAGCGGGTGATATCTTAAACTCTGACGAACTTCATGAAGAAATCGAAGAAGAAATGAATCAACAGGCTGTTGATGAAGATGATTTGGTTTCTGAAGAAGAAAACATTGCAGATGAAACAAACGTAAATTCTGAAGAATAATTATTAGTATAAAGTCAAAGAAAAATGGGGAAGTTAAAAATATTTTAACTTCCCTATTTTTATACTATACAGATTTTATAAGGTGATTTTTAATTTTCAATTTCAAAATTACCGTAAAAAACTTATGAACCTATAAACCTAAATATTATACCAATCCTTCTTTTAATGCTTTGACGGCGGCTTGTGTGCGGTCATCTACCAGAAGCTTTTGGATAATATTACAAACGTGAGCTTTTGCGGTGTGAGAGGATATTGTCAATTCTTTGGCAATTTCGTTGTTGGATTTACCTTCTACTATAAGTTTTAAAACTTCATATTCTCTTTGCGTAAGGTTTGCGTGCTGACTTCGAAACATTGCCCGAGACATTTTTCTTTGCGGGATAACACTTTTGTTTTTTTCTCTTAAAATCGGAACGGCAAGCGGATCAATCCACATGGCGCCGTCTTTTATGGTTTTTATAATCATTTTTAATATATCTGTATTAATATCTTTCATTACGTAAGCGCAAGCGCCTGATTCTATTGAATCGGTAACTTCTTTTTCGCTTAAATGAGAAGTCAGCATAATTATTTTGGCGTTGGTATTCAGTTCTAAAATTCTTCGGGTTGCTTCAATACCTGAAATGTCAGGCAAACCGATATCCATAAGCGTGATATCGGGGTGATTGGTTTTGAATTTTTCGACGGCTTCTTTTCCTGTTTGCGCTTCGGTTGTTACTTCAATGCCGTCTTTTGGTTCAAACAGAGATTTTAAGCCTACTCGCATGAGTTTATAATCTTCTACTAACATTATTTTTATAGGCGGTGTATTTAACATTGTATTACCTCATTTGATTTAATGCGTATTAAATTATTTGAATATCGGCAAACGAAAATTAAGCAAAAATTGTACATCATTTAAAGATAATATTATCCGCCTTTTTGTTTGGATTTTTATTTTAATAGAAATTTAATAAAAAAATGAATGCGGGATATTGGGGTGTAAACCCTCACCCGAAAATCAGATTTTCGGATGAGGGTTTTAGAATACTATTTTATATCTGTATTTTTATAGTATTATTATTGGTAAATAAAAAGTGGGAATGAATAAAATATGAAAAACACACATTACGACACAACTATTATCGGCAGCGGAATTTCAGGGTTGTATACCGCATTAAAGTTAAACGAGTTAAATCCTGAAAGTAAAATCCTGCTCATTACAAAGGATAAGTTCGGTGAAAGCAATTCGTACTATGCGCAGGGCGGAATGGTTGCCGTATTGCATTCAAATAAAAATGACAGCGTCGAATGCCATGTTAAAGATACTCTGGTTGCGGGCGCAGGATTAAGCGAAAAAGACAGCGTGGAATTTATCAGCGAAAATTCTGATAGTGTTGTAAAAGATTTGTTGAAATTCGGTGTAAATTTTGACAGAGATGAAAACGGCAATTTCACTTTGACCAAAGAAGCGGCACATAGTGTCAGAAGAATTTTGCATTCGGGCGGAGATGCAACGGGCAGAGAAATGGAAAAAGCTTTAATGCATGCCGTTAAAAAAGTTCCTGATATTGAAATTAAAGAAAACACCGCAATAGTGGATTTGGTTGTAAAAGATAATATTTGCGAGGGAGTTGTTACTTTTGATAACAGCAAATATGAACAAATAATTTCTGATGTTACAATTCTTGCAAGCGGCGGAATCGGTCAGCTTTACAAATATACGACAAATCCTCAATGTGCAACGGGCGACGGTTTTTCAATTTGTTACAGAGCGGGTGCGGTTTTAAGAGATATGGAATTTGTACAATTTCATCCGACAGCGTTAGCAATTGATGACCCCGAACATCATAACAGATTTTTAATAAGTGAAGCCGTCAGAGGTGAAGGGGCAAAATTATGCTTAAAAGACGGCACGGAATATATGATTAAATATGACCCCAGAAAAGAACTTGCTCCCCGTGATATAGTTGCAAGAGCCAATTATACGGAAATGCAGAAAAATAAAATTGATAATGTTTATCTTAATGCAACTGTTATCGGAAAAGAAAAATTACTAAAAAGATTTCCGACGATTAATCAAAAATGTGCAAGCTACGGAATTGATATTACACATGATTATACCCCCGTTGCACCTGCTGCGCATTATTTTATGGGCGGGGTAAAAACAAATTTCAACGGCGAAACTTCCATAAAAAATCTTTATGCCGTCGGCGAAGTTTCTTCAACGGGATTGCACGGAGCAAACAGGCTTGCAAGTAATTCAATCTTGGAATGTGTTGTTTGTGCTTATGAAACGGCACAGCATTTAAATAATAAAGATTATACAAAATCCGAAACGGTTGAAATGTATGAACCCGCAAATGTTCAAAAAACAGAAGAAAAAGTTTTGCAATCATTTAAACAAAGATTAAAAGACACAATGTGGAACAATGTAGGAATTTTCAGGGATGAAAAATCTTTAACTATGGCATTAAATGATGTATGTGAAATTGAAAAAGAATTTAATAAACCTGATATTTGTGCAAGTATTGAAGAATATGAATTGAGAAATATGATAACGGTTGCGAAATTGATTATTCAATCGGCATTAAATCGTAAAGAATCAAGAGGGGCACATTACAGAACGGATTATTTGCAAACAGATAAAGTTCCCCGTCATAGTGAAGTAAAAAAGGAAATGGTATTATGTTAAGTAATTTTTATGTAGAACAACATGTAAAAAACGCATTGCAAGAAGATATCGGATTCGGCGATGTTACAACGGAAAGTATTTTAACCGAAAATAATATATTTAATGCAAAACTTACATCAAGAGTTGATGGTATTGTTTGCGGTTTAGAGGTGTTTAAAACAGTTTTCAAAGTGCTTTCTGATAGCGTTGAAGTGAATTTGTTATTTAAAGACGGCGATGAAATTAAAAAAGGTGATGTGCTTGCAACCTTAAAAGGTCCGGGAAAATATTTGCTTTTGGGTGAAAGAGTTTCTCTTAATTATATTCAGCGAATGAGCGGAATTGCGACAGAAACTCATAAATATCAGCAGGCAATCGGTGATTTGCCTTGCAAAATAGTTGATACAAGAAAAACAACTCCGAATTTCAGAGCATTTGAAAAATATGCCGTAAAATGCGGTGGAGGTGCTTTGCACAGATTTAATTTATCGGATTGTGCAATGATAAAAGATAACCATATTAAGGTTGCGGGTTCTGTTACAAATGCCGTTAAAATGGTAAAAGCAAATTTATCTCATGCACATAAACTCGAACTTGAATGTGATACGCTTGAACAGGTAAAAGAGGCGTTGCCGTTAGGTGTCGATATTATTATGCTTGACAATATGAGCTTGGACGAAATGAAAGAGGGCGTAAAACTTATCAATCATAAGGCAATTGTTGAAGCAAGCGGAAATGTAAAATTGAATAACATTCGCCAAATTGCAGAATGCGGGGTTGATATAATATCATCAAGCGCAATAGTTGCCAATGCTCCTGCTCTTGACTTGGGTTTAGATATGTAATTTATAATGTTACAACTTTTGCTAAATCTTTGTAAAAATTTGTTTTTATGTTATTATCTGATTGAAAAAGAGAAATTTTACTTTTTATAAGGGGAAAAATATGATTTCAGTAAACGATTTTAAAACAGGTTTGACAATAGAATTAGACAACGGTTTATGGACTGTTGTTGAATTTTTGCACGTTAAACCGGGTAAAGGTTCTGCATTCGTCAGATCAAAATTGAAAAATGTTATGACAGGTCAGGTAGTTGAAAAAACTTTCAGAGCAGGTGAAAAAGTTGCAAAAGCTACTCTTGACAGACGTGAAATGCAATATTTATATAAAGAAGGCACCGATTATGTAATGATGGATAATGAAACTTATGATCAGTTGCATGTATCTGAAGATCAAGTCGGCGACGGTAAAAAATACTTAAAAGAAAACATGAATGTTATGATTTTATTGTATGACGGCAGAATTATCGGTGTTGATATTCCTGCACATGTTGAATTACAAGTTGTTGATACTCCTCCGTCAGAAAAAGGCAATACTTCTCAAGGCGGTACAAAACCTGCAACTCTTGAAACAGGCGCAGTTGTAAACGTTCCGTTCTTTGTTGCAAACGGCGATACAATAAGAGTTGATACAAGAACTAATGAATACTTAGACAGAGTCTAGTAAATTGAAAATGTTGTAAAAGTTTATAAGTTTATAAATTATTACAGGATTTTAATCAGTAGGGTGCGTTTGCGCTCCATACCAATAAAAAGCAGGTTGGGCATACCTGCCCAACATTAAAGAAAAGTAGGGTGTGATGTTTCGCACCAACAAAAGCAGGTCGGGATAGTAGTTCCGACGGTATAAGGAAAACGAAATGAAATTTGAAACAGATTATATAGAAAAACTCGCAAAAATAATAAAAGATAATGATTTGACCGAAATTTCTTTAGAGGACGGTGAACAGGCTATTACCGTAAGAAAAGACGTAATCGTATCGCCTGTTGCTGCTCCCGTTGCCGCAGCTCCGATTGCCGCAGCTCCCGTAGCAAGTGCACCTGCTGTTGAAACTCAGCAGGAAGCTCCTAAAGAAGAAAAGAAAACGGGCACTCCTATTACTTCACCGATGGTAGGTACTTTCTATACTGCTCCGTCGCCTGATTCTGCACCGTTTGTTGCAGTCGGTTCAACGGTTAAACAGGGTGATGTTGTTTGCATTATAGAAGCAATGAAAATGATGAACGAAATCAAATCTGAAATTGCAGGTAAAGTAGTTGAGATTTGTGTTGAGGACGGTCAACCTGTTGAATACGGACAAGTCTTAATGTACGTAGAATAAGCAGAGATACTAAGATACTGGGGCACTAAGGCTCCGGGAATGTAGGTCGGCGCAAGTCTATAAAAAATCAGGGTGCGTCCGCCAACGCACCGAAATGAAGGAAGTAGTAAATGTTTAGAAAAGTTTTAATCGCAAACAGAGGCGAAATAGCTGTAAGAATTATCAGAGCATGCAGAGAAATTGGCATTCCTACGGTTGCCATTTATTCTCAGGCTGATGCAAATTCTCTCCACGTAAGACTTGCAACAGAGGCTTATTGTGTAGGGCCTGCAAAAAGTGCCGACAGTTATTTAAATATTCCTTCCATTATGTCTGCTGCTATGGTGTCGGGTGCTGATGCTATTCACCCCGGATACGGATTTATGTCAGAAAGAGCAGACTTTGCAGAGATTTGCGAAAAACAGGGAATTAAATTTATCGGTCCGAGTTCGGAAGCTATGCGCAAAATGGGCGATAAAGCTACCGCAAGAAAAACGATGATAGAAAACAATGTTCCCGTTACTCCGGGGACGGGTATTGTTAAAACCGTTAAAGAAGTTCAGGAATTTGCTAAAAAAGCGGGTTATCCGATTATATTGAAAGCAACGGCAGGCGGCGGCGGAAAAGGTATGAGAATTTGCCGATCCGATGAAGAAGTCGAAATAAATATGGAACTTTGCCAGTCTGAAGCTAAAAATTTCTTCGGTAATCCTGATGTTTATGCGGAAAAATATCTTGAAAATCCTCGTCATATTGAGGTTCAGATTTTGGGCGACAGCTTTGGCAATGTAATTCATTTGGGCGAAAGAGATTGTTCAATTCAACGTCGTCATCAAAAATTGTTAGAAGAAGCTCCGTCCCCTGCAATTGACGAGAAAACAAGACAGGAAATGGGCGCAGCAGCAGTTCGTGCAGCAAAAGCCATTCACTATGAAGGCGCAGGAACATGCGAATTTTTACTTGACCATGACGGTAAATGGTATTTCATGGAAATGAACACAAGAGTTCAGGTTGAACATTGTGTAACAGAAATGGTTTCAAATGTTGATATCGTAAAAGAACAAATTTATGTCGCATCAGGCAGAGAATTAAGCTATAAACAAGAAGATGTTAAATTAAAAGGTCATGCAATCGAATGCAGAATAAATGCTGAAGACCCGAGAAAGGACTTTATGCCTAACCCCGGAAAAATTACGGGCTATCTTGCACCGGGCGGGTTTGGTGTCAGAGTTGATTCTCATGTTTATCAGGATTATTCAATTCCGCCGTATTATGACTCAATGATAGGTAAGCTTATCTGCTGGGGCAGAGATAGAAATGAAGCTCGCAGAAGAATGTACAGAGCATTAAAAGAATATGTTATAACCGGTGTTGAAACAACCATACCTTTCCATCAGGCTATTATTGAAGATGAAGTATTTATTAGCGGAAACTTCAATACAGGCTTTATTGAAGATTTTTATGAAAGAAAAGGCATAAAATAAGAAATTTTTTAAATTTCTTTAACGCCAAAATCTATTGAGTGCAGATTATTTTTCATCCAATAGCCGTTTTGCGGTGAAAATTCATCATCAATAAGATAATATGCAGACCCCGAACCCGTCATAACCGCATTCGGATAAGTTTGTTTTATATATCGCAATTCGGGATAATCTTCTATTACCGCCCATTCAAGGTCATTTTTAAAATTCTCACGACCGTCAAGATTGTTGTTATCTTCTTTCCAAGAAAATTTTGTATAAGCTTTGCCGGCGCTAATTCCGAAATTTATCGGTTTAATCAAACTTACATTAAACTCCTCAAATTCAAGCGGTATAACTATTTCCCCACGTCCTTTTGCAAGAGTTTTCCCGCCCGTTAAGCAAACATTTAAGTCAGAACCGAGTTTTGAGCATAAATTATCTATTTCGCAGTAAGTCAAAGGCTTGTTGAAGATTTTATTTAATCCGTACAAAGTGCCTGCTCCGTCTGTACTTCCGCCTGCAAGTCCTGCTGCAACGGGAATATTTTTTGATATGTAAATACTTATTTTTTTATTTTTAATATTTGAATTTTCAAAAAATAATTTTGCCGCTTTGTATACCAAATTTGTTTCATCATAAGGAATTTCGTTGTTGCTGCCATTTATAACAATTTCATTGTCGTTTGAATCTTCAACGGAAATCGTTAAATAATCGTACAAACTTATTGTTTGCATTGTGCTTTCGATTTCGTGAAAATTGTTTGGCAGCTTCCCTACGATTTTTAAATCTAAGTTAATTTTAGCGGGACATTGAATTTTTATTGTTTGCATTTTTCCTCTTATTATTTAGCACGCTCAAACCATGCAGCAAGCTCTTTGTGCGGGATTGTATGGCTGATTGGTCTGCCATGCGGGCATGTATACGGCATTTTTGTCGTGCGCCATTTTTTAATAATTTCCTGCATCTGCCAGATTGTCAAAGGTGTATTTGCTTTGACGGAAGCTTTGCAGGCAGTTGTTTTTAAAATGTTTTCTTCCAAGTTGTTAATATTTCCGTCAAGATTTTGCAAAATGTCTGACAGAATTTCTTTCGGGTTAACTTTAGCCAGAATTTGTGGGATTTTTCTGAATATTATTTCATTATCTTTTAAAAATTCTATACCGTAGCCGTAGCGCTCAAATTTATCCGTATTTTCTTTAATAAGCGCCGCATCAGATGATGAAACTTCAATAACGTCAGACACAAAAAGCATTTGAGAAATTATTTGTTTGTCATTTTGGAGTTTTTCATAATTGTAGCGTTCTTCTGCGATGTGCTGATCGACGATTTCCAAGCCCTCTTTTGTTTCAATCAAAATATAAGTATCTCGGTATTGACCGATAATTCTATCGGCATTTTCTTCTACGGGTGATTTTTGAGAAAACATTTGCTGCTGCTGTGATATTACGGAAGAATTATTAAACCCCGAATGCGAATTTATCGGATTTGTTTCCATTTTATCCATAATATTTTGCGGAACATACATTGTATCTGATTTTTCGTCAATATAAATTCCGTTATTCCCCGCAGATTTGGGGAATTGAACAATAGGTGAAGAACTTTGCGAAACTGCAGGTGTTGCATTCTGAGAATAGAAAGGCTTAACTCCGTTATTTCTTTCTATATAATTTGATAATCCGCCCTGAACCGCAGTATAAATAAAATTAAACACCTGATTGGGGTTTTTATAACGTACTTCTTTTTTCGTCGGATGAACGTTTACATCAACATCATGCGGCGGAATTTTCAAATTCAAAACAACAAACGGATATTTGTTGCTTGCTGTCAGGGTTCTGTATACCGTATCAATTGCCTTTTGAAATACGGGATCTTTAACGGCACGTGAATTTATATACATATAATAATTTTTTTTGCTTGAACGTGTATAATCAGGCGTACTTACAAACCCGGAAATCCTTAGCCCCGACAATTCGTCCGTTTTTAGAACCTCTTTTAAGTTCTTTGTAACATCAGATGAATAAACTTCTTTTATGGTTTGGGTCAAATTGTTTTGCCCCGTGGTTTTTAGAACGGTTTTGCCGTATTTTTTGAGTTCAATTGCAACTTCAGGATGAGAAAGCGCAATTGCCTGAACTGTTTCTTGAATATAAGAAAACTCGGTGTTTGAACTTTTCAAAAATTTCAAACGCACGGGCAGATTATAAAAAAGGTCTTTAACCTCCATAATTGTTCCGACAGCGCAGCCTGTTTGCGAGGTTGTAACTTCAGAATTTTCGCACTTTACTTTTGTCCCGTATTCAAAATCTTTTGTTCTAGTCGTACAGGTTACTTTTGCAATGGAAATTATACTTGCAAGAGCTTCCCCTCTGAATCCGAAAGTGTGGATATTATACAGATCATCATCTTCTTGAATTTTGCTTGTTGCGTGTTTTGAAAAAGCAAGCATAATATCATCGGGATGTATTCCTGATCCGTTATCGGCAATCCTGATATCACGACAGTCATTTGTAATTTCTATACTTACTTTGCTTGCGCCTGCATCGATTGAATTTTCGGTTAATTCTTTTACAACGGATGCAGGACGTTCAATAACTTCTCCTGCCGCAATCTGGTTTATTAAATTTTTTGATAATTGTTTAATTCTTGCCAAGATTATATTCCCTTATGTAGGTCGGCATTGCTATGCTGACCTATGTTCTTATTTACCAATAGACTTTTAGACTTCATTTTCATAATATCACAAAATCATCTTTTTGTTTGATGTGGAAATACAAAAACTCCTTTATGATGAATATGCCCTGAGATGTATCAGGCTAAATAAAAGGAGAGTATTTTGGCTAGAATTTTAAACAATACTAAACTTAAACCGTCTAAGAAAGCGGATTTACGTGTCGTTCAAAAACCTAATAGAAAAACGACCAAATATAATGATATTGATTTAAATCATTGGAAAGATTATGATCATGTTATGACAAATACTCTCTGGCTGTTCCCGTCAAGATTAAAAGAACACGGGCATTCAAATGATTATCACGGAAATTATATCCCGCAAATTGCGCAACAAATGTATGAACGCTATACAAAAAAAAATGATGTTGTTCTTGATATGTTTTTCGGTTCGGGAACATCAGGTATTGAAGCCATTAATATGGATAGACGTTGTATCGGCGTTGAATTGAAACAGGATCTTGTTGATTATGTTTCCAAAAAATTTACTCCGAAACAATTGGTAACTGATGTTAACCTTATTTGTTCCGATTCTACAAGCCAAGATGCGGTTGAAAAGGTAAAAGCAAGGTTAGAAATTATGGGCGAAGAAAAGGCACAATTTTTAATGCTTCATCCGCCTTATGATGATATTATCAAGTTTTCGGATAAAAAGGAAGATTTATCAAACTGCTCATCAACCGATGAATTTTACGATATGTTTGAAAAAGTCGCAAAAAACGGTTATGACCTGTTAGAAAAGGGTCGTTTTGCATGCCTTATTATAGGCGACAGCTATAAAAATTCGGAAGTTCAACCGTTAGGGTTTGAATGTATGGATAGAATGAGAAAAATCGGATTTAAATTGAAATCTACTATTGTCAAAGATATTCAAGGCAACGAAAGAGCAAAAGGCAGAACGGCAAACTTATGGCGCTATAGAGCCTTAATGGGCGGATTTTCCATCTTTACGCATGAGTATATTTTTGTATTCCAAAAAGTGTAATCTTGTTATAGATAAATTTATATAAGGATTTTTTAGTCCCTCGCTCCTTGAGGAATACAAGTAGGTCGGTATTGCCATGCCGACAATGTAAATATTCCTTGGGTGCAATGCCGACAAAATTTTTAGAATGTAGGGTAATGCACTCCGCACCGTTATTTTTTGTTTTATTTGGTGATTCTTCGCTACCGCTCAGAATGACAGAATTTGTTGCTTTAACGTCATTCAGAGGGCTTGCATTGATAGATTCTTCGCTGCTTTGCGGCTCATAATGACGCAAGCCCGAAGAATCTTTCCCTTACTGGTTAAGACCCATCCTAACCTCCCCGAGTCGGGGAGGAACATTTTCATCCGCCGCATAATATGTGGCGGTAGTATGTGTCATCTTGAGCGAATGCGAAAGACCGCCTGATGTGCGCATGGCAAGGCGATTCTTCGGCTAAAGCTTCAGAATAACTGTCTACTCCCTCGCCCCTTGTGGGAGAGGGAATTGTTTGTCATATTTGCCAAATTATGTAATTTTATGTTTTAGTCTGAAGATTGGCGGGGCGTTATTTACAAACTTTTTTGTTCCTGATATTATCAAATTATGAAAGATATGTTAGATAAAATTTTACAAATAGAACAAAAGTACAAAGAATTAGGCAAAACTTTGTCCGATCCTGCCGTAATTCAAGATTATAAAAAATTTAGGGATTTATCCAAGCAAAGAAAATCCATGGAAGAAACCGTCGAACTTTACTACGAATGGAAAAAAGTTTCCGATGCCATAAAAGACGATAAAGAACTTCTTCAAGGGGAACACGATGAAGAAATGCGTGAAATGCTTAAATCTGACATCGAAGAAAACGAAGCAAAAATTCCCGAATACGAAGAAAAAATGAAAAGGCTTTTATTGCCCAAAGACCCCATGGACGACAAAGATATTATGCTTGAAATCAGAGGCGGCGCAGGCGGCGACGAAGCAAACATCTTTGCAGGAGATCTTGCAAGAATGTATTTGAAATATGCCGACAAAAAAGGCTGGCAAACTCAAATCTTATCAAAAACCGATTGCGAAGCAGGCGGATATTCGGAAATAATTATTTCCATAAAAGGCGATTCCGTTTATTCAAGATTGAAATACGAATCGGGTGTTCACAGGGTTCAAAGAGTTCCCGAAACCGAATCCCAAGGCAGAGTTCACACTTCAACCGCTACGGTTGCCGTTATGCCGCAGGTTGATGACGTCGAAGTTAACCTTGATATGAATGATGTTGAAATCACAACCGCAAGATCAGGCGGTGCAGGCGGTCAGAACGTAAACAAAGTTGAAACCGCAGCAAGAGTTTTCCACAAGCCGACAGGGATTATGATTTTCTGTACGGAAGAACGTTCCCAATTGCAAAACAAAGAACGTGCCTTAGAAATCTTAAAGGCAAAACTTTATGATATGGAAGTTCAAAAGCAAACCAAAGAAATTACCGATTTGCGCAGATCCCAAGTAGGAACGGGCGACCGCAGCGAAAGAATCAGAACTTACAACTTCCCTCAAGGACGTTTGACAGACCACAGATTAAATCATAATCTTAACGTCTGGACTGTAATTGACGGCGATATGGACGAGCTTATTGATATGCTTATTGAGTATGACCAGAGATTAAAACTGGAGAAATTAGCTCAACAGTCGGTTTAAAATATAAAGGCAAAATATGGCAGAAAGACAATGCGTAAGCTGCAGGCAGATTAAAGACAGAAAAAACCTTATAAAAATTACAAAAACCGCAGACAGCGTTGTGTTGAACCCCGATTCCTTAACATTTGGCAGATCTGCATATCTTTGTTATAATAAATCTTGTATAGAAACAGCTTTAAAAAAAAACAAGTTGGATAAAATCTTGAAAACAAAAATATCCGAAGAATTGAAAGGACAGTTGTTGAATGAGTTACGAAACGGTTAGAATAAGTGAATTAGCAAAAGAGCTTAAATTATCAAGCAAAGAAGTGCTTGAGAAATTTGAGAAAATCGGTGTCAAAGGTAAAACCCATTCAAGCACGGTTACTCAAGAGCAAATCAAAAGACTCAAAGATTTTATCGCAGGCGGTTCCGTTAAGCAAAAGCCGAAAGCTTTCATCGTGAAAAAAGCCAAGGTTGTTGAACAAGAAGCCAAAAAAGAAGCTGCAAGAGAAGAAGCAAAAGAACGCAAGGAAGAATTAAGAAAATCTATTGAAAAACCCAAAGTAGAAAAAGTTCAACGTGTAAATAAAGTTGAAATAGTTAGAAAAGCTCCGCCCAGAGTTCAAATCGTTAAAAGGGGCAACGGCGCTGAAAAGCCTGAAAACAAAAGATTTTCTAAAGACGGAAAATTTGCACCCAAAAAAGACGGCGAAAAAAATTCCGCTAACAACAAAAATTTCACAAATAAAAAGCCCATAGAAAGACGTATAATTTCGCAGGATATTTACGAAAACAAAAGCGGCGGCACGGCTAAGCATGGTGCAAGCAAAAATACGGGCAAAAGAAAGGACAAAGATTTCAATTCTAAAAAAGAAGAACAAGAGATGATTTCTCTTGAAAAAGCTGCAGCTCAACATCATAAAAAAAGAACTCAAAAAACTGAAGAAGTCGAAGAAGTAAAACAAATTGTCGTAACTCACCCTATGACGATTGCGGAATTGTCCGAAAAAATTAAAAAATCCCCCGCAGATATCGTTAAGTTCTTGATGATGCATGGCGTTATGGCTACGGTTAACCAGCTTATTGACGTTGATGTCATTAAAAAAGTTTGCGCAGAATATAACCTTGAAGTTATAGAAGAAGATTTGGATGCTTACGTTGAGCAGGAAATGGAAAAAGAAAAGGAAAAACATGCGCTTGATAAAGTCGATAAAAAATTATTAAAGCGCAGAGCTCCCGTTGTAAGTATTATGGGACACGTTGACCATGGTAAAACTACATTACTTGATTCAATCAGGGCATCAAAGCATAAAATCGTTGCAACCGAAGTCGGCGGGATTACACAGTCAATCGGTGCATACACGGTTTATCTGGGGAACAACAAAGATAAAAAAATCGTATTCTTAGATACTCCGGGGCATGAAGCTTTTACGGAAATGAGAGCAAGAGGTGCTCAAGCTACTGATATTGCAATCCTTGTTGTTGCGGCTGATGACGGTATAATGCCTCAGACAATTGAAGCAATTAACCATGCAAAAGCTGCCGAAATCCCGATTATCGTTGCAGTAAACAAAATTGATAAACCGGGCGCCAATCCTGACAGAGTTCTTCAACAATTGACAGAACACGGACTTGTTCCCGAAGAATGGGGCGGCGATACAATTGTAGTCAAAGTTTCCGCATTGCAGGGAACGGGTATTGATGAGTTGTTAGAGTACATTTTGCTTGTTGCAGATGTTCAGGATTTGAAAGCTAACCCTAAAGCAGAGGCATCAGGCGTTGTAATTGAGGCTAACTTAGAAAAAGGCAAAGGTCCCGTTGCTACATTGCTTGTACAGAACGGAACATTGCGTGCAGGTAACTGTGTTGTTGTAGGCACGGCTTACGGCAGAGTAAGAGCTTTGTTATCAGATTCGGGTGAAAGAATTAAACAGGCTGAACCCTCAACACCCGTTGAGATTTTAGGTTTGTCAGAAGTCCCGCAGGCAGGCGATCATTTTCAGGTTGTTAAAAACGAAAAGGAAATGAAAGCAATTGCTGCAGACAGAAAAGAAAAAGCAAGAGAAAAACGACTTGATAATATGCTTCCTGCTCATATAAGACGTGAGGCTGTTGCGGGTGAAGATGATATTCCTCAATTGAATTTAATCATCAAAGCCAACACAAACGGTTCGGCTGAAGCTGTTGCTCAAGCAATTTCTCAGGTTGAATCAAAAGAAATTACAACAAAAATTATCCATGTCGGTGTCGGCGATATTTCGGAATCCGATGTTATGCTTGCTGCCGCATCTGATGCTTTGATTTTGGGATTCTCGGTAAAAGAAGATGCAAATGCACTTGCTGCCGCAGAAAGAGAAAATGTAACAATCAAAAAATATGATATTATTTATCAATTGCTTGAAGATATTGAAAAAACATTGTTATCATTGCTGCAGCCTGAAATTAAAAAGGTTGAACTCGGTAAAGCCGAAATCAGACAGGTATTCAATATAGGAAAGAACGGAAAAATTGCGGGTTGTTATGTAACAGAAGGCAAGATTGCACGTGATAATGATGCTGTCATAATAAGGGACGGCAAAGAAATTTATCGTGGCGCAATTGAACAGTTAAAGAGATTTAAAGATGATGTAAAAGAAGTTGCCCAAGGATTTGAATGCGGTATTTCGTTCGGAAAATTCGTTGATTTCCAAGTGGGTGATATTATTGAAGCTTCTACCAAAAAAGAAGTTGAAAGAACTTCATTATCATAATTTGTTTTGCATCAAAGTAAAAAGAGGCTAAAAAATGAATTTATCAATAAACACTTATGACAAAAAGCCATGCACAAATATGTATTTTCAGGGTGCAAGACCGTTACAAAAAACAGCATATCCTGCTGTGAAAAACGGGGCTGATACATTTAAAGCAAGTAATGCTGCAAACTCAAATAAAGAAAGTTTGTGGGAAATTGTGCGCAATATATTAGGCGAAATGTTCCCGAAATTTGACCCCGATTACAGAAAAGTCATGAAATCTAAATAATTTTAAGTACACTGCAGAGATTGAATTATAAAATTTTATTTTCTTTTTCAAAATTGTTATGATTTTGTAACAAATCTTTATCTTTTTCGATAATCAGGCAATATTTTATGCGGTTTGTTTTTGATATAATTGAAGTGAAGAAAGTAAAAAGTGTGTATGTTAGATAGAATTAATACTGCTCAATCAAATAACAGTAAATATTTTCTCAATACTTGCATAAATTCAAATGCCGGAAATAATAATTCGGCTGCCGTTCAAGATTTACAGACCCCGAAATCAGATGAATTATCAAAAAGAAAGAAAGCTTTTGTTTTCGCAACTTCTGCTCTTGCAATGACTCCCGTTATTGCATATAAAAGTAAAAAATCGGGATTTTCGCTCAATCCTCTTAAAATTATACAAACTCCCGCAAAAAATTGGGCGCTGTTTAAATACAAACCTGTTGATAAAGCCGTTGATTTTGCCAAAGCGGGCGGAATTATCGCAATGGCTGCAAGTTCCATAGTAGGTGGTTTAATCGGCGGTGCGATTGTTGATAAAGAGAATTTCAATGCAAAGAAAAAAGAGGCTTTAAATCAAATATTAGGTGATGTTTTAACTCCTATCGGATGTGTTTGGGCAGGAGCTAAACTGTTCAAAGCCGTTCAACCTAAAGTTGATAAAATTATTCCGCAAATAAAAAGCGACAAATCTGTAGCAAAAGTTGCAAATAAGGTTCTAAAAGGTATACCCAATGCTGTTGCAATGCTTGTTCCCTTAGTTATCGGGATTCTTGCAGGAAACAGAGTTTCAAATGATATAAACGAAAAATTGTACCATAAAAAAGTTGACAGGCATATAAGAATAACAGACTTTGCTCCTCATGTTGATGATTTGTGTATGTCAATTTCAATGGTAAATGAGGGCTCAACCACAGGTTCTTTGATGGGCAGACTTATTCCGTGGGCTCTGGTTGTTCCGGGGTTTGAAACAGGCACGGCAAGAGATAATAAATAAAGTTACTTAATTTTAAACTTCGCCTAAGATTTCTGTTTTGAAGTTAGTGCCGATTTCTTCTTGAGCCAGTACAACTATATTATTAATATACATGCTTAAAAGCGAGTATATTATTTGTCTGTATTCCATTGGTACTGCTAATTTCGGTTCAAAAATGTTTAGTTTCTTTGCTTTTGTGCGGATTTTTCTAGCGAGTTTTTCCGCAAATTCCGCATCAATTCTGATTATTGATTCATTAGAATCATCACATCCCAGTACGATTTGCGAATAAGTTTTTTCCGACAAATCGAAAACGCTTATTGTTACGCCATCCTCATTTACATACCTTGAACATATTTGTCTTGATAATGACAGGCGGATTTTATTGATAATTTCAGGTTTTGAACTTTCGTCCGCAAAATCATTTATCTTTTCGAAAATATATGTGATGTTTTTGATAGAAACCTTTTCTCTTATTAGAGATACCATAATATATTTAATATCCGCATAATTTAAAATATCAGGTACGATGTTATCGACAAGGAACGGATTTTCTTTTTCTACAACATCAAGATATTTGTCTATGTCTTCATAATCAAGCAGGTCGTCAACGTATTTTATGGCAACGTATTTAAGCGCATTGGCAATATACTGTGAAGATGTTACGCCGGTTTGCCAAAAATCTTTTGATTTATCTTTTTCTATCCAAATGGCTTTTCTGCCGGAAATTTCATCTTCCGTGTTTTTAGAATTTTTGATTTTGTGCTCTGTATGAAGTTCATCCGCATAAAACATTTTGTAATCGGGATAAACAGTTGCCCTGAATACTTCCATGCCTCTAATTTTTATACTAAATTCATAAGGATTTAAATTTTCATCATCTTTGAAAACTACTTTCGGAATGATATAGCCGCAATCTTGGGTTAAATCCAGTCTTGCTTTTACGGTTTCTGCGACAAGCTGTTCATTGCCAAAATTGGGTCTTTCAGAATCCACAAAACCTAGCAATTCTTCGCTTAAATAGATTGCCAATTTTTCTTCATGAAGTTTTGAATACATCAAATCGGGCGAAGTGGCTTTGTTTAATTCGCCTTTCAAATCATCAAGCTCTTTTAGACCAAGCGAAATTTTATCGTTCAACTTTTTGCGTGAAACGGGAGCTTCGCCATCAAGTTGAATTTTTACCTGATTGATTTCTTCTCTTTTTTGCTTGATTTTGTTTTGAATATCAAGGCATTTTTCGTATTCGGTCATTTTGGGAGAAAGCATTTTCTCCATTTGGCTTTTAAAATCGGTAATGCTTATGATATCTTCGCTTGATGAGGAAGTTTTAGCTTCACGCATAAAAATACAATTCAATTGAGAATTATCATCATCATCTGAACCGACTTCCGTCATACTGTATAATTCCCATCCGTTCATGGACATTTCGTTTAAAAGATTTTGCAATTCTTGTGCGTTTTCGGCAGAACATGTTTTTATAACATATTCCATTCTGTTTTTTCCAAGCATTATTTCTTCCTTATTTTTGATTTTGTTTTATTAATAATTTTATAGCGCCTATGGCTGTTTCGATTGCTTTTTCGGTATTGTGGATTTCAGGATTATCAAGCCCGAGTTTTGCTCTTTCCTGATTAGCGACAACTAAAAATACCGAACCGATTTTGACTCTCAAAAAGCTTGCCGTAACAAATAATGCGGCAGATTCCATTTCAGACGCCAACACACCGAGTCTTTTCCATGCTTCCCATTTGTTTTGTAATTCATAAGAAACAGGCATAATTTCAGGGTTATGCTGACCGAAGAATGAATCTTTGCATTGAACAACCCCTGCGTGGTATGTGAAACCGAGATTTTTTGCAGAGCTTATCAATGAATTTACGACTTCAATATTTGCAACAGCGGGAAATTCAATAGGAGCATATTCTCTGCTTGTTCCCTCCATTCGAACGGCACCCGTTGCAATTACAATCTCGCCGCCTTTTACGTCCGTATCTATTCCGCCGCAGGTTCCTACCCTTATAAAGGTATCTGCGCCGACTTTGACAAGTTCTTCCAGAGCTATGGATGCAGAGGGCCCGCCAATACCCGTTGAAGTTACGCTGACTTTTTCTCCGTCAAGATAACCTGTATATGTAACATATTCTCTTGAATCTGCTATTTTTACGGGATTATCGAAAAATTTTGCAATTTTTTCACAACGTTTTGGGTCGCCCGGAAGTATTACATATTTTCCTACATCGCCGTTTTTCAATCCCGTGTGATATTGACTGCCGTCATGTGTATAAACCATATTTACCTCATAAATTAAGATGTGTGCATACTTACGTTAATATTTATAACTCTGTTAAATTATTACTTTAATTGTTGGATAACCTGATCTGTTATATCAACACCGCCGACAAATACGACTTGATCGGATAATACGGCATCAAGTTTTTGTTGTATCATAATTTGTTTAGCTACATCTTGAATTTTGGTTAAAATTTGGTTTTCTTTGTCGCTTTGAAGTTTTGCCAAAGCTTCCTGTTTTTGTCTTATAGAAGTTGAAGTTTGGCTTTCAAAATTTTGTTTTTGTAAAGGAGTAGACAAATTTTTGTATTGTTTTTCCTGTTCAAGCATATATTGCTGCAATTCCAAACCTTTTGCATCAAGTTCTTTAATTGCTGATTGGGCTGCGGGATAACTTTCCAAAACTCTTTGATAATCAATATATCCCACTTCAGCATTTGCGCAATTAGCAAATCCTAACGTCAAGCCTGCTGCCATTAATAATGCTAATAATTTTAAATTTTTCATATTACCTCCTGTTATTTATTTTTATTTTATCATTTTATTTCTAGTATAACAAGTCGCCTACACCAAATGTAAAGTATCCGTTATCAGGCCCGTTCTTCCCTGAGTGAGTGAGAGGGAAACCATAATCGATTGATAAAGGTCCCATGCCGGGGATAAATACTTTCAACCCGACACCTGCAGATACTGCATACATAGGTCTGTCATAAATCGTATCGGATACCGTTCCGTCAAATACTTTACCTGCATCCATCCATACCGTAAATCTCAGGTTATTGAGGAATGCAATTCTTGTTCTGTCCATAAACGGAATTGGTGTTGCAAATTCGGCGCTGCCCATTACAAACGCATTACCTGTACCTACTCCGCTCATCTTGAAACCTCTGATTGTATAAGGTCCGCCTAAACGGTATGCCATAACTTCGGGTATATCACCATGAATTGCGCCGCCGCCTTTAACCGTGAATGCCAAAGATGATTTCTTTGCAATCGGGATATATTGTTTAATCATACCCGTTAATCTGCCGTTTGTTTTGTCAAATCCGTCAAGTCCTAAACTTTCATCAAATCTGACACTTGCCATTGTACCGTGTCTTGTTACCGTTGCAGAATCTCTTGTATCATACAACAATGCGGGGCTCAATGTTAAGAACAAACCGCCGTCTAACTGTTTTGCACGTTCTGATAACGGGACGTTGTACTCTCTATATAAGATTGCTATTCTGTTAAAGTCGCCTTCTTTTACGTCAATATTTTCAGCACCCAAACTGAATGTTCCCGTTGCGTGCTTATTGAATTTCAGTTTGTGAGCAACCGTAAATTCAAGTCCGTAACGTCTTTCAATCGCCATAGGAACCTGATAAGAACCGAAATCTCTGAAGAATAATCTTGTGTTCAACGAAGTGTCAGAGTTAAAGAAATACGGTTTGAAGTAACTTAATTCGGCTTGTATATTCATGTGGTCTTTTACGGAGTTATCATTCATAATAACACCCGTACCTGCTAAACCCGTTAAGGAAATTCTTTCTGCTCTGCCTCTAAAGTTGTTTTCGGCAATACCCATTGATCCGAATAAACCGGTTACGGTATCTAAGCCGCCGCCGACTGATATGCTTGCGGTTCTTTGCTCTTTAATTTTGATAGTAATATCGTAAGCATCAGGGGTGGTTTCGCTGGGTTCGATTTCTCTTGTAACATCTTTGAATGCTTGAGTTGCATACAATCTTACAAGATCTTCTTTAATCATGTTTTCGTTGTACACCATGCCGGGCTCTGTGAGGATGTTTCTGGCAATAATATAATCTTTGGTCTTTTCGTTGCCCTCAATCATAATTTTGTCAATAACACCCTCTTTGATGCTGACATTGATTGTACCGTCGGGGTCATCGGTTACGGAGTCAATACGTGAGAGAATGTAACCTTTTTGAATATATAAATCTTGAATTTTGGCTATTGCCTGATTGATTTTAACAATATTTTGCGGCTTGCCTTTCATATCTTCAAGCTCGTTTAAAATATCTTCTGTCGGAATTACGGTATTACCCTCAATGGTAAAGTCTTTGACGGGAATATTTTCTTCTACGACAATTTTGATTGACACCGTACCGTCGGGGTTGTCTGTCGGAATAGCTTTCATTTTCTCGGAAAAATATCCTGTGTCATAAATGGCTTTCAGGTCATTTTGCATATCTTCACGGGAATAAGGCTCTCCTTCTTTCATTTTCATTTGAGAGAGAATTTCATCTTTTGGTAAAGAGTTAAGTCCGTAAAATTCAATTTCTTTAATTGTTTTTTGATTTTGAGGCACGGCAGAAGAAGCGGTTGTATCGGGTTTTGTAGTTTGTTCGGCAGCGGTTTGGGTATCTGCGGGTACAGGTATAACCGTAGTATTAGACTTGTCAAAAACAGTATTTGACTGCGATTCTTTTTGACTTGCATCTCCGGTCAAATCCATACTTGAGCCCCAAACGTCATCAATTGCGTAAGCTGCATTATGCATTGCCGAAACAAGCAATAGTATAAATAATATATTTTTCAATGACTTGAAATTCAAGAATATTCTTCCCTTAAAACTCTCACTTCTCTCCTACAAAATTCTAGCATAAATCTATAAAAAAAGAAAAATTATTTACATCTGTTTACCAACTAAAATTTTGTATAATTTATTTTTATTAATTCCGTATAATTCGGATAAAATTACGGAAATATCTTTATTGCTATATCCCTTGTCTGACAATGATTTCGCTTTATTTTCAATTTCAATTTCATCGGTATTTTTACCGCTTCTGAAAACCATTACAACAAATTCTCCTTTAGGCTCATTTGTTGAAAAATGTTTGATTAAATTGTCGACACTATCAATTTTTACTTCTTCAAAAATTTTTGTAAGCTCCCGCCCGAAAGCGATTTGAGCATTTTCTCTGACGGATTGAATTAATTTTAGCGTGTGCAAAATTCTGTTTGGAGATTCATAAAAAATAAAATCTTTATCTTCATAATCTGTTACAATTTGTTTAATTTGGGTTTCTGATTTCGGCAAAAAACCGACAAAAGAATAACATTCATCTTGCCTTGAAACCTGCGAAAGAAAAGTCGAAACAGCATTTGCCCCCGGTAATGATGTTAAAGAAATATTGTTTTTCCTTAGTTCTTTTACAATAACAGATCCCGGGTCGCAAATTAATGGTGTTCCCGCATCTGAAACAAGAGCCATTTTCTTCCCGCTTTTTATGAAATTAATTATTTGGTCTACACGCTCTTTTTCATTGTACTTGTGATAAGAAATGCATTTTGTTTTTATTTCATAATGATTTAAAAGTTTTTGAGTTACACGGGAATCTTCGCAAGCAATTAAATCAACCGATTTTAAAACTTCAATTGCTCTTAAAGTGATATCCCCGAGATTTCCGATAGGTGTCGGTACAATGTAAAAATCATATTCTTTCATATAAGAATTTTATCATGAAAATATGTTGATGTGTTCAATCAGGCGATCTTTCGCTGTCGCTCAAGATGACGGGGGAAAAGCACTCTTGTTTGTTGCCCGTTTACAATATTTATGCGGTTTTTTCTTCCTCGTCCGGTGCTCCGATGGTCTTTAAAAGAGTGTCGATTACTCTCGGCATTTGACAAATAAAAGAATAATGTCCTTTGGTGATGGAACAATTTTTGCAGTTCCCGTTAAGATAGTAGCATTCAAGCGCTTGTGTAGTCCAATTTTGTGTAATGGATTCGGAAATTTCTTCATTGATGTGATGATACAAATCAAATTCTTCAAAATTTAAAATCTTATCATTCATACTAAACTCCTTGCAGATTTTTACCCCATATACTATTAATTATTTAAGATGTTTTTTATTTTTTTATCCTTTATATAGAGGAGATTTGAACTGTTTTTGTGATTTTCAATTTCTCCGTCCTTCGCATTGAAATATTTTATTTTTATGTTAGTTTTAAGAAAAGGGATAAACTTGGAGAGATATCTTATGAACTGGTTATTAAAACTGTTAGGCGACCCCAATGAAAAGAAAATTAAAGCTATGATGGGGATTGTTGATCATATAAATGAATTGGAACCTGAATATGCCGCACTTACTGATGAACAGCTTCGTGCAAAGACTGATGAATTTAAAAATATTCTGGCGCAAAGACCTCATTCTTCTAATTTTAAAGAAGATTTAAAACTTGAAAAAGAAGCGCTCGATAAACTTTTGCCCGATGCATTCGCAACCGTTCGTGAGGCGGGTAAAAGAGTTTTAAATATGCGCCATTTCGACGTTCAGTTAATCGGCGGATATTTCCTGCACAACGGTCATATTGCAGAAATGAGAACAGGTGAGGGTAAAACTCTTGTTGCAACCCTGCCCGCATACTTAAATGCTCTGACTGGTAAAGGCGTTCATGTTATTACCGTAAACGATTACCTTGCAAAGCGTGATAGCGAATGGATGGGGAAAATTTACAAGTTCTTGGGTTTGAGCGTCGGTGTTATCTTATCAAGCGGAGAGGGTGCAAGAGATTTTGAACTTAAATATGATGCCTACAGATGTGATATTACTTACGGTACAAATAACGAGTTCGGGTTTGACTATTTGAGAGATAATATGGCAACAAGTGAAGATATGCTTGTTCAAAGACCTTTTAACTATGCCATAATCGATGAAGTCGACAGTATTTTGATTGATGAAGCAAGAACCCCGTTAATTATCAGCGGTCGTCTTGCGCAATCGGAAGATACCTACCGCACAATGGCTCAAATTGCACCTCAATTAAAAAAAGAAGTTGATTATACAGTAGATGAAAAAAATAAAAACGTAATCTTAACCGAAAAAGGTATTGACCACGCCCAAGAGCTTATCGGGGTAAAAGATTTGTTTGATATTCACACAAACTATGCTCATCATCTTTTGCAGGCTTTGAAAGCTAAAGAATTGTTCATAAAAGATACCGATTACGTTGTTAAAAACGGCGAAGTAATGATTGTTGATGAGTTTACGGGTCGTATAATGGAGGGACGTCGTTGGTCTGACGGTTTGCATCAGGCAATTGAGGCAAAAGAGGGTGTAAAAATTCAAGATGAATCTCAAACTCTTGCAAGTATTACGTTCCAGAATTTGTTCAGACTTTATCCGAAATTGTCGGGCATGACAGGTACGGCAATGACCGAAGAAGCAGAATTTGGCAAAATTTATAACCTTGAAGTTACATCTATTCCGACAAACAAACCCGATATCAGAATAGATTATCCCGATGTTATTTATAAAACCGAAGTTCAAAAATATCTTGCCGTAATTGATGATATTATTCAGCAGCACAAACTCGGACGTCCCGTTTTGGTCGGTACAATAAGTATTGAAAAATCCGAATACTTATCAAATCTTTTGAAACAAAGAGGGATAAAGCATAACGTATTAAACGCTAAACACCACGAAAAAGAAGCACATATCATTGCGCAGGCAGGAAGATACGGTGCTGTTACCATTGCAACCAACATGGCAGGTCGCGGAACGGATATTCTATTGGGCGGCAACGCCGAATATCTTGCAAAAGCCGATTTGGACGAAAGAGGAATAACCGAACAAACTCCGAATTATGAAAAATTGAAAAACGAAGCTTTGGAAAAAGCAAGAGCAATAACGACTTATGAACATTCAAAAGTCGTTGATGCGGGCGGATTGCACGTAATCGGTACGGAAAGGCATGAATCCCGCCGTATTGATAACCAGTTGAGAGGTCGTGCTGCTCGTCAGGGTGATCCGGGGTCTACAAGATTTTTCTTATCATTGGAAGACAATTTGATGAGAATATTTGGCGGTGATGCGATTAAAAATCTTATGACAATGCTCAATCTGCCCGAAAATACGGCAATCGATAATCCTATGATTACAAAAAGGATTAAATCCGCTCAAAAAAGAGTTGAAACTTTCCATTTTGATATAAGAAAACAGGTTTTGGATTATGATGATGTCATAAATATTCAAAGGGAAAAATTCTATCATCAAAGAAGAAAAGTTCTTTCAGGCAAAGGCTTGTATTCTGATATTATTTATATGATGGAATGCGAAGTTGACCGTATAATGAGAAGCTATATTTCACCCGAGCAAAAAGTTGAAGAATATATTTATGAAGATTTAGAAACCATGATAAAAGAACTTCATTCGATTGTTCCGCCTTTGACGGGTGTTATTGAAGTTAAAGATATTCAAAATATGCGATTTGAGCCGATGTATGACAAGATTAAGGATTTTGTAATTCAGGCATATAAAGATCATGAAATTGAAATAATTAATTTCTATAACAAAGTCATAACCGAATATGATTCTGATACTCCTTTGCAGGAACCGTTTACGGAAGATAATGTTATGCGCCAGCTTGAAAAAGATATTTTGTTGAAAGTTGTTGATTCAAAATGGGTTGATCACCTGACAAATATCAGAATGCTGCAGGACGGTATCGGTTTAAGGGCTTACGGACAAAAAGACCCGTTAATTGAATATAAAAAAGAATCTTTCGATATGTTTAATAAAATGATGTTTGATATTCAGGCAGAAACCGTACAATATCTGTTCAGAACAAAATTCGGCGTTCAAGTTGTAAACCCTGATGAAACGGTTTAATAATACTTGCTCATTGATGAGGCAGAAAGCCGGAGAATTGGCTTATTAAATAAGATACTGAACAAGTTTTATGAATACAAAATTTTTTGAACGTTGAAAAATTTTAACGGGTGTAATTTCTAATTACACTTGCGACACAGGGTAAACGACAGCTCTTTTCCGAAAGGAACATCGCCTCTATTAACTTTTTAACCTCGGGCGTGTGTCCGACTAGAAAGGAGGCTGTATAGATAAATTCAACATTAGTTTGTTACTAATTTTTATGATTTTGTACATATTAAAAAATGGCTCCTGTTATAAAAACAAGAACCACTTTTAACCTCTACAGAGTTGTCGGCAGTTTCGCAAGCTACCACCCTGTGTTTTTATTATAAACTATGTTAATATAAATTTCAAGTGCTACATATAAAATATGGCATAAAGGAAAAAATTATGAATGAAAAAGATTATTTTAATTACGAATTAGTTCATACGGATTCAAGAACCGGTGCGAGGGCAGGGATTTTAACCACTCCGCACGGAAAAATTTATACACCTATTTTCATGCCTGTCGGAACAAATTCTACCGTAAAATCATTGACAAATGATCAGGTCAAAGCAACGGGTGCGCAGATTATTTTGAGCAATTCTTATCACCTGTATTTAAGAGCAGGGGATAAAAGAGTAAGGGATTTTGGCGGTATTCACGGCTGGATGAACTGGGATAAACCTGTGTTGACTGATTCAGGCGGATTTCAGGTGTTTTCGCTTGCCAAATTAAATAAAATAACAGAGGACGGCGTGGAATTTCAAGACCCTAAAAATGGCGAACGCCATTACATTTCGCCTGAAGTTTCTATGGAAATTCAGCAAAATATCGGAGCCGATATCATAATGGCATTTGACCAATGTTCACCTTATCCTTGCGATTATGATTTTGCAAAAAAAGCTATGGAGCGCACTCACAGATGGCTTGAAAGATGTTTTAAGGCTAAAACCAATCCTAAACAGGCATTGTTTCCGATTGTTCAGGGTGCATTTTTTGAAGATTTAAGACGTGAAAGCGCAAGGGTAATTTCAATGTTTGATGCTGTGGGATATGCAATCGGCGGGGTTAGTGTCGGAGAGCCCAAAGATGTGCAGAAATATTTTACGGAATTTACCGCACCATTGCTGCCTGAAAATAAACCGAGATATCTGATGGGGGTCGGAACTCCGGAGGATTTATTAGACGGTATAAAAGCGGGCGTTGATATGTTTGATTGTGTTTTACCTACACGTAACGCAAGACACGGGTCGTTTTTTACATGGAACGGCAAATCAAATATTAAAAATAAAAAATATGAAGATGATCATGCGCCGTTAGTTGAGGGGTGTGATTGCTATGCATGCCAAAACCATTCCAGAGCCTATATAAGACATTTGTGGAAATGCGGTGAAAATACGGCATCAACGCTTTTGTCCATTCATAATATAAGATTTTTATTGAATTTTGTGCACCTTTGCCGTGAGGCAATTTTACAAGACAGATTCGAAGAATTTTATAACGAACATTATAATAATTTGATATAATCATCTTAAATTTGTTATTTAGGCTAAAAACTTAACAAAATCATAACAATTGAACCGTTTTGAATACTTGAAAAAAAATAGTTTTTATATTAAATTTAACCTGTATAAGAGTATAAATGCTTTTTAAAAGGAGGAAGCTTAACATGGAAACTTACGGAATTGAAAAATTAGGCATCACTTCTCCGTCAGCAGTTCACAGAAACTGGACCCCGGCTCAATTAACAGAAGCCGCTATTAAACGTGGAGAAGGCAAATTGTCTGAAACAGGCGCTTTGGTTGTTACTACAGGTAAATATACCGGTCGTTCACCTAAAGACAAATTCATCGTTGATACTGACGGTGTTCACAATGAAATCGCTTGGGGCAAAGTTAACAGACCTATTTCAAGAGAAAAATATAACGCTATCAAAGAAAAAATGGTTAAATACTTAAACGGTAAAGAAGTATTTATCTTTGACGGTTATGCAGGTGCAGATAAAAAATATACTCAAAAATTCAGAGTTATCAACGAATTGGCATCTCAAAACATGTTCATTCACGAATTGTTAATCAGACCGACCGCAGAAGAACTTAAAAACTATGGTGAACCTGATTACACAATTATTTGTGCTCCGGGATTCAAATGTGATCCTGCTGTTGACGGCACAAATTCAGAAGCATTCATTTCTATCGATTATGAAGCTCATATGATTTTGATTGCAGGTTCTCAATATTCAGGTGAAATTAAGAAATCTGTATTCTCTACAATGAACTACATTATGACAACTAAGAATGTATTACCTATGCATTGTTCTGCTAACATGGATCCTAAGACTCATGAAACAGCCGTATTCTTCGGTTTGTCAGGCACAGGTAAAACAACCTTGTCAGCAGATCCTAACCGTAAGTTAATCGGTGATGATGAACACGGTTGGTCTCCTGACGGTGTATTCAACTTCGAAGGCGGCTGCTATGCAAAATGCATCAACCTTTCTGAAGAATCTGAACCCGAAATTTATCACGCAATCAAGTTCGGATCACTCGTTGAAAACGTTATAATGGATCCTGAAACAAGAACTCTTGATTTCAACGACGGTTCATTAACAGAAAACACTCGTGTAGGTTATCCTATCAATTATATCGATAACGCAGCAATCCCTTCTGTCGGCGGAATACCGAAAGTTGTTATCTTCTTAACAGCTGATGCATTCGGTGTATTACCTCCGATTTCAAGACTTGATAAGAACGCTGCTATGTATCACTTTGTAACAGGTTTCACTTCTAAATTAGCAGGTACCGAAAGAGGTATCACAGAACCTGTTCCTACATTCTCAACATTATTCGGCGAACCGTTTATGCCTAGAAATGCAAGTGTTTACGCTAAAATGTTAGGTGAAAAACTTGAAAAATACGGTACTAAAGTTTACTTAGTCAACACAGGCTGGGCAGGCGGAAGTGCTGCATCAGGTGCTAAGAGAATGAAATTAGCTTATACAAGAGCAATGGTTACGGCTGCATTGAACGGTAATTTTGATAACGTTGAATTTAAACATCACGATGTGTTTAATGTCGATTATCCTACATCTTGCCCGAATGTTCCTTCTGAAATGTTGGATGCAAGAGGTATGTGGGCTGATAAAGCTGCTTACGATGAATCAGCTAACAAGTTGGCTCAAATGTTTGCAGACAACTTCGCTGCTAAATATCCTGACATGCCGTCAGAAATTGTAAATGCAGGTCCGAAGCCGTTAAGCTCTGTTAAGTAATTAATTTTAATTACTTGCAAATAAAACTTAAAGCGCCGATTTGAAATTTTTCAAATCGGCGCTTTTTTATATTAAATATATTTTTTAAATACTAAGAAAAGACTTGACTGTTAAACAATTATTCCTGTTTTATACACCCAGAAACATTCTTGTGTTTGCATCATTTTTTATAAACAATATGAATTTTTTCAAAATGAATAATGACAGCATTGAAAGAACACTTACCGCCAGAAATCTCAATGTTATTATTCCGAGCACAAGAGCATAATTACCGTTCACCACGGGGATTACGTTATCCAGATTGAAAACCTGATTGTAGATAAAAAACCAGTACCAATGTACAAAAAACAGTCCGAAGCTGTATTTTGCTATGACATCAAGAGTTTTATTCAATTTAGGGTGTGCCATTATATAAGGGTCGTAGTGATCCAAATATCCCAATACAAGAATTGTTAAAAATGTTTTTGATACCGTGAAACTTGTATAAATGTTTTTGTAGCTTAAATAAACGTCAAGTGCTGCAAAACCAATCATAAGTACCCATACGAGTAATCTTTTTTTATAAAACGTTTTAATAACTTCCACATATTTTGAACAAAACATCCCGAATACGTAAAGCGCAAAGAAATGAATAAATCCGTTGAAAACATACCACAGGCATGCCAGATATTTCTGTGTGTAAGTCAAATTGATTATCGAATGATAATCAACATCAACCCTTGGACAAAGCAGGGTAACAAGAAACATCAACGGCAAAAGTTTATATAAAATCCCTTTTTTCTCGAGTTTTAATAATATCCACGAGCATAAAAAGAACAATACAATCATCGGAATGAACCATGTCGGAATGTTGTGTATTCTTCCTGTTGTTAAGAACATCGGTATTTGCAAAAGCGGATTTAGCCCGTCAAAAGAGTTGCCGTATGTTTTTGGCAGGTATAAACAAAAAAGTATACCGGGGATTGACGTCCAAAGATAGGGCATAATGACATTTGTCCATTTCTTTTTCATGTAATTTTTGTATTCGAATTTGTATGATAAATATTGAAACAAAAATCCCGAAATAAAGATGAACAGCGCTGTTCCTCCGCATACGATTTCACAATTTATTTTATGTATCAAACTGCTCGGGGCACCGAATTGCATAGTGTGTCCTGCAACAATAAGTAATATTGCAAGCCCTCTGAATACATTTATATAATTTAAAAACGGTTTCTTTTTGGGCGTTGCGGCTGTAGTATTATTTGTACTCATTCTACTCCTCCCTTAAAAAATATCCCTGTTGTATCAATTTTATATCAAACTGATTTGAACATCAAGAAAGAGAATGTGTGGATAAATATATTTTCCCTCGACATTTGGACCCGTAGGGCGGGTGAGGGTTGAAATCTGTTTTTCATTGGTGTGGAGAGCAAACGCACCCTACATTTACGTTATCTTGAGCGATAGCGAAAGATTGCCTTATGTGCGCATGATAAGGCGATTCTTCGAACGTTACCTAAACGAAATATTTAATGTCAGGCTAAAGCCTGACCTACTGCTTATGAACTTATAAACTTATTAAACCTACAATTCCAACCAAACAATTTGATACGGTGCAAGGCGCAGGTGCATTGTTCTGTTTTGAGTTGAAATATTTACCTTAATATCATCACCGTTAACAAGGTTTTTTAAATGCATAATTTTACCTTGATTTTTCAGTACAATATTTATCGGCAGGGTAATTTCTGCGACAAGTTTATTTTTTGATAAATTATTTATAACAAGTATTTGTTGGTCTTTATTTTTTCTTACGTATGCCAAATTGTGCGGAGATTTGGTCTTTACGATTTCAAAATCACCGTTAACCAAAACGGGGTTATTTTTTCTGATATTTATGAGATTTTTTGTAATCAGATAAATTTTGGAATTAAATTTGTAATAGCCCTTTTCCGAACCGTAAAACAGTTTTTGCGGAACATTGCCTCTGTTTATATCTCTGGAATCAAATACGGATAATAATTTTAAAAATTTGTTTTTGCTTTTTCTTTTTTGAGCGGATTTTTGAGCATTTTTAAAATCGTTTGTAACCCCGACTTCATCACCGTAATAGATTATGGGGATTCCCGGGATTGAAAACAGAATGCCGAAAGCTTCCTGTATTCTTGACGGATTTTTATCCAAGAAATTTGCCAATCTTCCGCTTACTCCGAAACCGTTTCTGAAATCAGCTCCTTTGGGTGCCAAATTTTCAAAAATCAATTGGCGCACTTCGGGCGAAACCATTTCAAGGGTCAATTCGTCATGGACTCTTAAAAAATTCCCCCATGCTGCGGTTTTAGGAATGTTTGGTTCTTTTTTGTAATTATCCGTAAAATACTTTTTATCTTCCGTTACAAGACTTGCCCAGATTGCATTCATGTTTGGGAAATTGTATGCAATTTGCGCTTCGGAAGTTCGTTTTAATTTTAAATCTTCACCATTAATATCTATATCAATATTTCTGTCTTTCCCGAAATACGGAATAATATCTTTCGGGTGCTGGCATGCCTCAACCTGAATTACTGATGAGGGCGATGTAAGTTGAATATAATCGCTCAAAATATTTATGACGGCGTGGGTTTTGGGTTGGTTTTCGCCGTTTGTTCCCGCATCTTTAATCAGGTACGGAATGGCATCCATTCTGAATATATCAACGCTCATATTTGCCCATGAAGTTATAGTATCAAGCATATAATATAAAACTTTCGGATTTTCCCAATTTATATCAGGCTGGAACGGATAAAACGTATGGTATATGTAATAATCTTTCCCGTTAACGGTAATTTTTCTGAAATGATTTTCGGTATTTTCGGGGAAAATCAAACGGCGTTTTGAAACGGTTCCGTCAGGTTCGGTGTATTCTATAACGGTTCCTAACTTTTCATCGTTGTATCTTTTGTATTCGGGAATATAATCTTTTACTACAAAATAATCCAGATATTGTTCGTCGCCTTTTAAAAGTTTTTGAAACCATTCGTGCTGATCGGACAAATGGTTAAGTACAAGATCGGCTTTTATTTTGAACCCTCTTGCTTTTGCCTCTTTTATAAATGCTTTAAATTCGTCAAGTCCGCCTAAATCTTTGCGCACATCTCTGGGGTTTTTAACGTCAAACCCCGCATCGGACATAGGACTGTCTGCAAACGGCAGCAAATACAAGGTTGTTACTCCGAGATCCTGTAAATAATCAAACATTTGGGTAGAATCTTGGAATGTATTATTATCTTCGGGTTTTACTACTCCAAACCGGTCAACATAAAACATATAAATGATTTCGTTTTTATACCATTCGGAGTTTCTTGTTTTATCCTGCTCTTTGAGGTTTTGCGGTCTGTTTTGGATTGCGGTTTGAGCATGTTTTATGAGGTTATCATAAATTTCACCCGCTTGTTCTTCGCCATAAACTGCCTGAATAGATTTTTGCAATTCTTTTTGAATTTTTGAATCTATTTTAAAATCCGTTTGTGCTGTTTCATTATTTGCTGTATCGACGCTTGTTTCTTCTGATACGGTGATTGCGGGTGTTGTGCTGTTTTCTTGTTCATTTGCAAAAACACAGTTTTGAGCGCCCAAAAACATCACCAACGCCAATAATATAATTAATTTTCTAAGATTAAATTTACACATAACCATTAATATAACTTTATTATAAATACAAAATATTCGCAAATTTTATGAAATTATAATATAATAACAAAAAACAAGGAGAGCGTATGACAAATAAAATTCCTGATATAGCACAAAAAGAGCTTACAAAATTATTAAACGGCAATAAAAATTTTATGAACGGAACACCGAGCGCAAATAATATGTGCTTAAAAACCCTGCAAAAACTTGCATTGTATCAAGAACCTTATGCGTGCGTATTGAGCTGTTCGGATTCAAGAGTTGTTCCCGAAATAATATTTGACTGCGGGATAGGAGAATTATTTGTCGTGCGTGTAGCGGGAATTGCCGTCGGACCAAACGTAAAAGAAAGTATTGAGTATGCCGTTAAAAAACTTCATGTGCCTTTGCTTATTTTGCTGGGTCATGATGATTGCGGGGTGATGAAATATGCCAACGAAATTTACCCTGAAATGCCCGAACATTTTCAATCAATTTTAAAAAGCGTGTACCCTGTAATTGACGGCAAAGGAAAGTTTGATTGCAACAATGAATTTGCAAGAAAACATACCGTGTGGGTTGAAGATTATTTGCTGAAAAATTCTTCAATTATAAAAAATGCGCTAGATGAAAATAAACTCTATATCGCAAAATGCCATTTCAACCACGACACGGGCGAGGTTTCGTTGATATAATAAATAATTAAAATTTGCAAATAATCAGAAAATTAAATATTTACGTATTTTTCAACGGCTTTATCAATTGCATCTTTTTCGTTTTGGAAAATATATTCTTCGCCGATTTGTGAAACAACATCTAATGATTTAATTTGTTCAAAGACTTTTGTATTCGGAGTTACAAGCATCAATTGTATTTTTTGTGATTGAAGTCTTATAATGATATCTTCAAGTGCAAATATTGCGGACATATCAAGTTCTGACCCGGAAGAATAATTCAGTATAATGCACTCTGTTTCAAGCATTTCGTCAAAATGCGAAATTATTTGGGTTGCAGAGCCGAAGAAAAATTGTCCGTCGATATGCAAAATTCTTATTTTATAGTGTGAACCTTTTTCGATTTGAGTTTCGTACGGGGTGTATTCAAGATGATTGAATTGTACAACCTGTACGTTTGTATCGTCGGCAAGCCTTTTTGCATATAAAAGCGCTGCAAGGATTACCCCGATACCTAAAGCAAAGACAAGATTATAAAATACCGTAAGCCCAAGCACCGTCAGTAATACGTACAAATCGTCTTTTGGAGCGAATTTTAAGACCTTGAAAACTTTTATATCCAAAATATCATACCCGATTTTTATTAAAATTGCCGCAAGAATGCATATCGGAATTTGCGCAATAAAAGCGGTCATTTTAAATAGTACCAAAATCAATATTAGAGCTGATAAAATTGATGCGCCGCCTGTTTTTGCCCCGGTTTTTACGGTTGCAACACTTCTCATTGTGGCAGCAGAGCCGACCATTGAGCCTGTCATTGCGCACAACAGGTTCCCTATCCCTTGCGAGAGGACGAGTTTTGGGGAATTGTGCTTTGTTTTGGTTAAAGAATCCATTATAATGCCTGTCAAAAGGCTTTCACCCGTTGCGATAAACGCCAGAGTTAAAGCTGCGGGGATATATTTTGATATGCATTCATAAGAAAAATCAGGGAAAACAAAATTCGGCAAAGCCGGACTTATTGAAGAAATTTTATCCGCCTGCCAGCCCGTATAATAAGCAACACCTGTCATAACAACAAGCGCAAAGAGTTGAACGGGAATGAATTTTGTAATAAATTTCGGGGTGAAAAATAGCAGTAAAAGAGTTACGCCGCCGAGAATGCAGCTGTGAATATTCAAATTTGCAAGAACACTCGGGAATTTTATAATTGCGTTGATTGTCGAGGATTGCGCAACTCCGCCAAGCAGCGGCGCAGCCTGCAAGATTATAATAATAAGTCCGATACCCGTCAAAAATCCTGAAATTACGGGGTATGGAACATATTTTATCATTTTTGGCACGGGAGTAAACGAAATTATTATCTGGAAAACAGCCGCCATTAAAAGTACCGTAACAACAGCAGGGATATTCCCTTTGCAGGATAAAACAATTGCAGCAATAACAATTGCCGTCGGGCCCGTAGGGCCTGAAACGAAAGGAAATCTGCCGCTTAAAATGCCTGAAGTCAGAGAAAGAATTATTGCGCCCCAGATACCTGCCGGAGCTCCCATTCCTGATGCAACCCCGAACGCTAAAGCTTGCGGAAAAGCAATGATTGATGCGATGATTCCGCCAAATAAATCACCTTTAAAAATCGAACATTTTTCGTTTAAGAGTTTTTTGATTTTTTCCATTTTTTAATACCGCTTATCCTGTGTAGGCGTTTTGAGAGTTGTTTTTGAAGTTCTGTTTAGAAAGCCATTCTTTTCCCTCGTCGGTTTCGGGGATATCAATTCTTTCTATTTTAAAAATAACGGGACGGGTTCCGTCGTTACAGCAGGTAATCATCATGCGCTCATCGTTTGTCCAGCCGTGCATAATCGATCCGCCCTGAAGTGCTGTGTAAACATATCTGCTTACGGCATCCCATGCTTCGCCGCAGAATTTCCCGTCCATCAAATGATAAAAATCATCCTGCTGCGGGGTGCGCTTTAGTATAAAAGTATCCCCCTTTTTAAAACACGGACAAGGCCCTGATTTCGGGTCGGCAAGATATTTTTCCTGATAATCTTTAAAACATTTTGTTTCAAGAACGGTAATTTTACATTCGTGCTGCATCTCAACACCTCCTTGTTTGTCTATTATAATATAAAAGAAATCCGATTATAAGTTTTTATGGTATAATCCGACTATGGCAAACGAAGTTGAAAATTATCTTGATGGGGTTATTCAAAAGTATAAAACGGGACAGACAACAGAGCACAGTTTTAGAGGTGAGCTGCAAAAATTTTTTGAAGATACCGTCAAAGGTATTCAGGCAATAAATGAACCCCGTAGGCAAAAGTGCGGGGCACCGGATTATATCGTACAAAAGAAAAGTATTCAGATAGGTTATATTGAGGCTAAAGACATTGACAAAAATCTTGATATGTTTGAAAATTCCGAACAGCTTGAAAGATACCGTGCAAGTCTTGATAACCTTATTTTGACAAATTATATAGAGTTCAGATTTTTTATAAACGGTGAAAAAGTTGATACCGTAAAAATAGCAGAAATCCAAAACGGTAAAATTAAACCCGATAAAAATACTTTCCCCGTTCTTTTAAATCATATAAGGAATTTTTGCGACTATCACGGACAAACCGTTAAATCCCCTAAACAACTTGCAAATTTAATAGCACAAAAGGCCGTTATGATAAGAGATGTTATTATAAAATCTCTTGAATATGATAGTGAAACTTCGTTAAAAAGTCAGCTTGATGCCTTTAAACAGGTTCTTTTACATGATTTGACCAACCATACTTTTGCTGATATGTATGCCCAGACCATTGCATACGGTTTATTTGTTGCGAGGTTAAATGATACAACATTGGAAGATTTTTCAAGGCAGGAAGCAAGAGAACTTGTATCAAAAAACAACCCGTTTTTGCGGCAATTGTTTGATTATATTTCGGGCGCAAACCTTGATGATAACCTTGTTTGGATTGTTGATGATTTAGTTGAAATCTTTAGAGCGGTTGATTTGCATAAATTGCTTTATAACTATGGCAAAGATACTCAAATGACAGACCCGTTTTTGCATTTTTATGAAACATTTCTTGCAAGTTATGACAAGGTAACTAAAGAAAAACGAGGGGTTTTTTATACTCCACAGCCCGTTGTAAGATTTATTGTTTCATCGGTTGACAGTTTGCTCAAAAGTGAATTTAATTTAGCCCACGGGCTTGCTGATGATTCGACAATAAAGCACACAAGAATTTTGTACCATAAGCAGAAAAAAGTTAAAAACAAAGTAATTGATGCTCCCGTTACAACCGAAGAAGATGTTTATAAAGTTCAGATATTAGACCCTGCAACGGGCACGGGAACATTTTTGGCAGAGGCTATAAGAAAAATATATTCATATTTCGTCAATCAAAAGGGTTTATGGTCGCAATATGTTGACAAAGCCTTGATACCTCGTTTGAACGGCTTTGAAATTATGATGACCCCTTATGTAATGTGTCATTTAAAACTGGATTTGTTACTTAAAGAAACAGGTTACGAAACAACAAAAACCACAAACAGATTTAATGTATATTTGACTAATGCTCTTGAAAAAGACGAAACAACCAAATATCCGCTGTTGGATTGGTTATCGGAAGAAGCACGACAGGCAGGCATGATAAAATCAGATAAGCCGATAATGGTAGTTATGGGCAATCCGCCATACAGCATAAGCAGTTGCAACAAAAGCGATTATATTGATGAAATGATGTCTGTATATAAAAAAGACCTTAATGAAAAAAATATACAACCATTGTCGGATGATTATATCAAGTTTATCAGTATGGGCGAAAACTATATTGAAAAGAATAATGAGGGAATACTTGCGTATATATCAAATAACAGTTTCTTAGACGGCGTAATTCACAGGCAAATGAGAAAGCACCTCATGCAAACTTTTGATAAAATATATATTCTAAATCTGCATGGAAATTCTAAGAAGAAAGAAGCTGCTCCTGACGGTTCAAAAGATGAAAATGTTTTTGATATTCAACAGGGTGTAAGTATCAATATATTTATAAAAAGTTCCGCAAAAGCTAAAAAGCAATCGGCAAAAGTTTATTATGCTGAAATATTTGGTTTGAGAAATCAAAAATATGAATTTTTAAATAATCATGAATTAAAAACTACGAATTATAAAGAATTACAACCGCTTGAACCTTATTATTTCTTTGTTCCTAAAGACTTTGAGGCACAAGCAGATTATGAAAAAGGGTTTAAAATTGATGAACTGTTTCTTATCAGTACAAGCGGTGTAAAAACTCATCATGATAATGAGCTTGTTTCAATGCAGCCTTTTAACACTGATAACAATAAAAAATATTATTACAAACCGTTTGATAACAGGTATATAAATTATGATTTAAACAAGGTTGTAAGGCACAGATATAATGTTATGAAAAATTTTACGCCGGGAACTAATTTAGGATTGGTTCTTATGCGCAATTTGGTTAATACCTCAATATATAATACTGTTTTAATCAGTAATACTCTTGTTGATATTAATTTCTACGGTTTTCAAAGTTATGTTTTCCAGCTATATCTTTATGATGACAATACGCAGCAAAAATCATTCTTTGAAAATTCCCGCAAACCTAATTTGAACATGGATATTGTACATAATTTTGAACAACGGTCAGGGCTCATTTTCATGCCTGAAAAAGACGAATCAAAAGGTACGTTTGCGCCGATTGATATTTTTGATTATATATATGGCATTTTGTATTCGGACAAATACAGAAATAAGTATAAAGAGTTTTTGAAAATTGATTTCCCTCGTGTACCATATCCAAAAAACGCAGAGTATTTCTTTAACATAGCAAAATACGGCAAACAATTAAGACAATTGCATCTTATGGAAACCCCCGAACTCGATAATTTAATTACAACATATCCCGAGTCGGGCACAAATGAGGTTGTTAAGCCCGAATACAAAGAAAATAAGGTTTATATCAACAAAATCCAATATTTTGGAGATGTTCCTGAACTCGCATGGAACTTCTGCATTGGCGGTTATCAACCTGCGCAAAAGTGGCTCAAAGACCGTAAAGGCAAGATTTTAAGCTATGATGAAATATTGTATTATCAAAAAATTGTTTTGGCTTTGGTCAAAACAGATGAGCTTATGCGCCGAATTGATGAAATTATCAAGCTTTAATTATTTTCGTAACAAATTTGAAAAATATTTCGACAAAATATATCTTTTATGATATATTTATTCTCACACGAAAGGATAAAATTTTGCCCCGCATTAACCCTATAAAAGAGAGAGTAGATTCTCGTCCGAATAAGGACTGTTCAAATTCTCCCTCATATAAAAATCAACCTGAAAATAACAAACCCAAACGCAAGGATATATATGCTCAAATGCCGTTAAGGCTACTTGGGTATTCAAACGAAATCGGTGAAGCAATAAGACCGCTTAATTCCACCCTTGCAAATTTATCATGGCTTCCTGCAATAGGCTATATCTGCGCTGATACGGCTGATAAATACAGGCAGGATGAAAATTGCGAAAACAATCCGAGCAAAAGAAAGGTTTCAAAACAATTAATCACCCAACTTTTGATGAGTGTTTTTCTCCCGACAGTCGCCGTAAAAGCAGGTCAAGGATTGACTAACGGAGTTTCAGCTTTCGGCAAAACAAAACTTACAATAAATACAAGAGAAAAAATTTCCGATATGATTTTAGAATCCATGAAACAAGGACGGCACAAAGACTTTTCTCTTGCCGACGGAAAAATAGATAAAGAGGCTTATAACTCCTCACTATCTGACAGGTTGGAAGAAATTTCCAAACATAAAAACACTCACAACAAATTACATCCCTTGGCTTCAATATTCGATTTTATTAAAAAACCTTTTATGATATCCGAGAAAAAAGAGGATGTCGAAAAGTATTCCATGAAAGTCATAGACAGGGTGATAGATGAAAGACAACATTTAATTGACGGCGTAAAGCCCGACAAAATGTCAAACAGCAGGTTTAAAAAATTCCTCAATGATACAAAAAATATTTCTCAATCTGAAAAACAAAGTGTTGCCTATGACTTTATCAGAAAAAGTGAAAAAAGCAGAATGTTTAATAATAAAATTTTGAAATCAATCGGCGGTTTGCTTGCATTGACGGTAATGTCTAAACCGATTGATGAATTTGTAAAAGATGTTGCGATGGAACAATATGTAAGCCCTCAAATAGATTCATTTGCAGAATTTATGCATGCACAAAAATAAATGTTTATAAAAGGTTTGAACGAGAGGGAGCCGTGCGCTCCAAGAAAATTATGCGAAAGAATGGAGCATAATTTGATTGGGTTTTGCAAAAAAACAAGCGCAAGGGCTGTAAAATCACAAACAGTTTGAAACTTCATCACAGACAGTTTGAGATTTTTTGGTAACTTGGATTAAAAATCATCTAATTTTAATCTATTAATTAATATATAAAGTCATGGATTTTCTGTCAAAAATATTTGCTTAATTTTCAAAATTAAGCGGATTTTTAATGCCAATGCCGCATATTCTCATTTTATGTGTTAATATACATTCGGCTTTGAAAAAATCCGAAAATCGAAAATTGATACGGCGGAAAAATATCAAACTGCTGATTTATAGCAAACTATTAACTAATCCAATAATAACAAGCATTTTAAGGATTTTTAAAAATTAGCGGACTGCTCACTAATGCTAAGAAAACGCTCAAAATGCTCAAACTAAAATTATATTATCTCAAAATTTAAAAATCTCTGAAACTCAATGAGGGTAATGCTTTTAATAAAAAATATCAAACTGATGATTTATTTCAAACTAAGCGATTGAATATATTAAAGATATACAATATGTATATCGTTTGATACATTGTTTGAATTTTCCTGATTATATTTTTCAACCAAGCTTTTCAGTTCAAGATATTTAGGACTTGAAAAATATGAAAAATAATTATTTTGTTGAGGATTTGGAAAATCAAACAGGCGTAAATCATCATTCCCTGCAGTCTTTTGCGGAGAATTGATTGACATTTGAGTATTTATTTCCGGAACCTCATTTATCCTCATATATATAATAAAAGATTTATGGCTACAAATAATTGCTTATTTGAGACATAAACATTATTCTATCTTAACATTAGCTATCGTCTAAAAAATAATAAAGATGAATCATACTGAGCAGATGCAAGGCTGTGTCTTAAAAAACAATATTGTTGAATTTTTTGAACTAACGATAAATCACTTGATAAACATTAAAAGGTATCATCTACGCAATATATAATAAATCTTCCAATCTGACATTAAATACTTTTGAAAACGCTAACAATTCTATATCAGTTACAAATCTTTTTCCTGCTTCTATCCTTTGGATTGCATTTTTATCTATATCAAGTCCTGCAATTTGCATCTTGTCTGCGGGTTTCCTTTGTGAAATATTCATAGCTTTTCTTAATAAAGATATATTATATCCACAAATATTATTTTTGCCGTCGTTAGATTTATTGATAAACATTTGTAACTCTATTCATAGTGACATTTTTCTTGCTATTTTTATATTATGTGATAATATTTTTATTGTTTTGACATTCAGTGAATGTCAAAATTACATAACTTTTCGTCGGAGGAAGGTAATGCAAAAAATTAGAAATATTGAAGCTTTAAGATTTATTTTTGCAGTTATTATTGTTTACTTCCATATATTTCACTCAAACCTAATTAGTTTGTATGAAAATTCATCACAATTACATATATTAAGTGACAAGTGTTGCAGTGCATCATATATAGTCGAATTATTTTTTATAATTTCAGGATTTTTTCTATATAGGACTTTTGATAAACACAAAAATAGTACAGTATTTGAATTTGCGACCGGTAAATTTTTTAGACTATGGCCGGTCTTAGCTTTTTCAATTTTATGTAGTTATATTTTACATATATTTGGATTGATTAACATTAATGGTTATAATAATTTTTTCAACCTTTTATTATGTCAGTGTAATGGTATAAGTCTACAATATGAAGGAATTAACTGGTATGTATCAAGTTGTTTTTGGGCATTGCTTTTTTATTTTACGTTATTGAAAAATTGTAAAGCAAATATCGCTAATTGGATTATAGCACTTATAACATATTTCAGTTATGTTGGAATTGTTAATATTGGCTTCGGGAGAATAGTCATATATAGTTTTATTTCTTTAGGAATTTTAAGAGGACTTGCAGGTATAGGGTTAGGTTACTTAGTAGGTTTATTTATTGATAATTTGAATAGAGTACAATTAAACTTAAAAATACATACAAAGATAAATTATATTGCTATTTCCATTGTTGAAATTTATTGTTTAACATTTCTTATTCAAAATTTTGTTTTTCATCAAATTAATTGTAATAACCCTATGATTTTTATTTTTGTTTTTGTAATTCTATTTATCCTTATGATTTACGAAAAAGGACTATTATCAAAGATTCTTGATAATAAAATTTCGGTATTTCTCGGAAGATATTCATACAGCATATATGTAATGCAACAAACTGCTTTTTGGATTATGCAAAATAGCATATGGAAAAATAGAAGTCTTATATTGAATCATTTAACCATGTGCATTATTATTTCATTATTATTTTCGATACTGTTGGGGGTTATCGTTTATCATTTGATAGAAAAACCGTTTGTTGATTTCTATAAAAAACAAATTAACTATATTTCTTAAAGTAATAAGAAGAATGTGCAAAATGATAAATATTTTGAATTTATATCAATACTATGTGGGATTATTTATGAAATAGAGATAAATATTTTATATAATAATTCTTCTATTATTTATAGTTACAAGTGGGGAAATAGTGGGGAAAGATTTAAAAATCTGTATTTTTAAAAGAAATTTTATTTTTAAAAATAGGGCTAAAATTCAAGTATATCTTATAAATAAAAAATAGCTAGGGAGAGACTCCTGCGCCTCGCCATAAACGGCACCGCTCGCAATTAGCAATTTGGCATAATTGCTCGACTTTCGCTTCGCTCTTGCCTCTGCTCGGCTTGTTCTCGACCTCACGGACTGTGCCGACTGAGAACGATTAAGTATCGTTCGAAGAAGAGGGAGCCGTGCGCTCCAAGAAAATTATGCGAAAGAATGGAGCATAATTTGATTGGGTTTTGCAAAAAAACAAGCGCAAGGGCGATTACCCGTGCGAGCAAAAAAATAGCAAGGGAGAGACTCGAACTCTCGACCTCACGGGTATGAGCCGTGCGCTCTAGCCAGCTGAGCTACCTTGCCATAACTTCTGTTTCAAACAAATTTCTTTGTTTGTGCAATCTGTTTTTCAGACCGCATATCAATATTTGCACAAACGGCTTTTTTTTTCAAGTATTTAATTTTAAGGCGGCATAAAATTCTTTTATGCCGCCTTTTATAAACAATTTAATTATAGGTATTTTATGCGCCCATGAAGTGTGAAATTATTGCCATAACTATTACGGCAACTATTCCGAATATTAGCGGGAACCATAAATCATTTGTACCTGATGAAATTTGTATATTATTTTCGTTTTCTTTAGCATTTTTTGTCATAATTTTTCTCCGTTTCTTTTATAAAATATCTGTCAAAATACAGGCAGTATTTGTCTTTTAAGCTGTAAAAGACACAATAAGCCGTAAAAAATTTGTTAAACTAAAAAATATGTATATAAAAGTTTACGGAGCTCTTGTATTTATTACGTTTGACAGGTGCGAATAAGTATTATCCGCATCAGAAAATGCCGTTTGGGCATTTGATAATATTAAATTTACTTTGGTTTCGGTGTTTGATAGGGCATTATGCAGGCTTCCGAACGCATTATTATCGTTATTACGCATGGAAGTCAGCGTTTCAAGCATATTATTTACCGTCAAAACTGCCGTTTCATTTGTTTTGAAATTGGTAAATACCGCTTTATTTGGGAAATTATTATATTCGTGGCAAATATATTTTGTATTTAAATCAATATGATTGCAGTATGTATTTAGCCCGTGAGCGTTTGCACCGAGCAAAAACGATTGCACGAACAATAAAAATATTACAAATAACTTTTTTATAAGATTATTCATATATTTAAATTTTAAAATTAATAAAGCATATTTTCAACTGTTGCGGATTAAAAACAGCGTAATTTTAGGGAATTTTTGGTTTATGTTACAATAATGTTATGAATTTATGCGTATTCCAAGGAACATTTAATCCAGTGCACAATGCTCATGTGAGGGTTGCACAGTATATAACGGAAAAATATAATTTTGATAAATTTCTGTTTATCCCTGCATACAAACCGCCTCACAAGGATTATGACCCGCAAATGTCTTATCACCGTTTGGGAATGGTTAAACTTGCGATTTCAGGCAAAAACCCGAAATTTGAGGTGTCTGATATAGAGTTTCAGCGTGAGGGCAAATCATACACCTATATTACGATATGCGAGCTTTACAAAAAATATAACCACACGGACAAAATTAAATTCGTAATAGGAACGGATGCGTTTGCGCATATTGAGAGTTGGTATGAAGCGGATAAATTAAAAGAACTTGTGAAATTCCTTGTTTTTTACAGGGGAAAGAACATTGATAAAAAAAGTTTTGAAGAACTTGCCGCAAAAGGTTACGATTTTGAATTTGAGGAATTGCCGTTTGAAGATATTTCTTCCACAAATTTAAGACGTATGATTAAAAACGGGCAGGATATAAGTAATTATGTTGATGAAAAAGTAAAGGATTATATTTATGGACACGGATTATATGAAAATTAGCGAAGATGAAGCCGTTAAATGGCTAAAAGAGCATTTAACGGAAAAAAGATTCAATCATTCGCTCGGAACTGCCGAATGCGCACAAAGGCTTGCTGAAAAATACGGAGCAGACGAGAGAAAAGCATACATTGCTGGTTTATTGCATGACTGCGCAAAATGTTTGCCTGACGAAGAACTTTTGCAGATTATAGATGAGCATATAAAAGATGTGCCTGATGATGAGCGTTCAAACAAAAAAACTTTGCATGCTCCTGCGGGGCGTTATGTTGCGCAAAAAGTGTTCGGCGTAACCGATGAAGAAATACTTTCTTCTATCAGGTGGCATACAATAGGCAAACTCGATATGACTCTTTTTGAAAAAATAATCTTTCTGGCAGATAAAATCGAAACAAGAACAAGAAAAGAAGAATACCGCTCAAAAATCGTAAAATACATAGATGGGCCCGACGGCTTAAACAAATGTATTCTTGCATGCTACAAAGAAACCATAAAAAGTCTTGTAGACAGAGATTTAAGAATTTGTCCTTTAACTGTCGAAATTTATAATCATCTTGAAAAAATAACGAATGTTAAGTAACTTAATATTTGTGGATAGCTGACAGATTTTCATGTTAAAATTATACTCATAATCGGGGGCTTTTTAAATGGAATTAATAGAAATAAGGAATAATTTAATAAAACTGTCATATACGGAGGAGGAAAAACCTACGCTGGGGCATTTTATCGCTTTGACGTCGGGAGATAAATCCTATGTAGCTCAGTATGTAAATTTAAAAGCCGATAATATGAACAATTTTGCTGTTGCAAGATTGATGTTTACATTTAATTCTGAAGGCGTTGTAAGCGAGTTTGATGGTTCTATCCCCAGTATTCATTGCAAAATTGTACAGCTCCCCGCAAATGAATTACTTGATTTACTTCCGATTGAAACACCTGTTCAAATCGGTAAAATTGTCGGAACAGATGAAATGTTAAGCATTGATATTTCTGTTTTTGAACACAATTTCACGGTATTTTGCGAAAATGATTATGAGAAATCTACCCTGATTTCAAACTGTGTAAGACAGTTGTTCAGAATGAAAGAAAAAAGTATTGTTATTGATACGGAATCATTTTTTGAAGATTATCCAAACATTACTTTGGGAACGGATTTTAAACTTCCGTTAAATTCTGATTTTATAGATTTTGTTTATGAAAACGAAATGAGTGATGTTGATGCATCTACAAAAGCGGTTATTCAGGATGTATTTTATGCTGTCGAACAGTATATGAATACTCTGGAAGATAAATTTATTCCGATAGATACGTTTATTGATGTTGTAACGGCGCAGTATAAAGAAACTCAAATGCCCGAACTTGCATTGTTAAAAAACAGATTGCTTAAATACAGAGATGAAAAAATCTTTGCAAATAATGCACAGGAAATCAAGGCGCTCGAAAATAAACTATATGAAAGAAATTGTGTTGTAATTAATGTAAAAAATGTTGATCCGAAACTTCAAAAAGAATTGATTTTATATGTTCACAAACTTCTTGAAAAATCGGATAAATACGTATATTATTTTGTTCCGTTGACTGATGATAATTCGGATAAAAAGTTAATCAAAAGACTTATAAATCATAATCATGTCTTTACGACAATATTTGCAAGCCATTTGTACAAATATGAATCCGAATTAAAATCGCATGCCCAAAATATTATGCTCTTTGCACCACAAACCATGCAGCATGATTTTGCGGCATATAATACTTTCTTAAACAAGCTAAATCCGACAGAAGGTATTATTTACGGCAATTTGACACAGGGTATTCCTTTAATCGTTGATTTGTTTGATCTGGATTTAGATCTTACAAAAGATGATGTATTCGGAGACAGAGAAATCTTTATCCCCGCAATTGAAGATGTTTCAGAACCCGAAATTTCAACTCAAACTCAGGCAGCTGTTCAGGAAGATATTTCCGAATTGCCTGTTGATGATGAAGATAATTCAAATGATGAGGCTGATATTTCAGATATTGAAATCGATAATGATGAAAATGAGCATGAACCCTCTGTCCAAGAAGAAGTTGAAGAAACTCAAAATCAAGATATGCAAAGCGTAAGTGAACATCCGACAGAAGTTACGCTCCCGCCGATTAAAAATGAAGAACCCATAGAAAATATATTATCTGATGATTACGACAAAGACGAAATAACTCCTGAGCCGACTCAAGTGCCGACCGTGGAAGAAGATAATTCTCAAAATGATGACGATTTAGATTTTATGGATGAATTTACATCAGATGATGAGGGAAATAATTCAGACGAGGGCGATGATTTAACCGATGAATTAACTGAAGAAGATCTTGATTATATCGAAGAAAATAATAATCAGGAGCATGATAATTCACAAGATAATCAGCCGCAAGAAAATGAAGATGAACAGGTTCCGATGGTTCCCGTTTTTGATACCGGAGATAAAACCTCTGACGAAGATTTCGGATTTGCTCAAGGAGATGAAGTTCAGCACCCCAGATACGGAAAAGGTGTTGTAGAAAAAATTATCAAATACGGCAACAAAACTCTATGTTCCATCAATTTTGAAAATGTCGGCAGACGTTTACTTGATCCTTCTGTAACAGAATTTGAAAAAATTTAAAAAATTAATAGCAAAAAATTATTTGCGCATACTTTAAACGAGGTATGAACAATAATATTTCTTTTGGTGCAAGTTTAAAAACAAATACATTCATTCGCAAGGGCAGAATGCACACCCCTGTTTCGGTTTCTATCGTAGAACTTGATAAAACAAATGCGAATGATATGAATGCTCTTTCAACAATTTCTGACAGTTGGAATAAAGAAGGCAGCAAAAATTGCAGATTTAACAACTATGTTGATATGATTTTGACAAAAGCGGGAAGCGAAGAAAATGATTTTTCCGTAAAGGATCATTATTTGGCTTTAACTACCCAAAAAGATAATTTCGAAAAATTAGACCCTAAAAATGTTTTGGGAGTTTCTTTGTTCAGCGAGGACGGTGTCGGTGGAGAGCTTGAATATCTTCAGGTTCACCCGAATACATGCAAAAGTTATGCGGGTTCTAAAAGAGTATACAAAAATGTCGGCACGGCAATGATTGATTATTTGAAAGATACCTATTCAAAAGTTCATATTTTTGTAAATGCCGCACATGATGCAGTTAAATTTTATTATAAAAACGGGTTTGTTCCTTATAATAAAAGCTATTCATGGTATTTGCATCTTCCGCAAAATAAATAATCCCCTACTTTCTTAAATTTGCAGCGCCTTTAAGATATACAAATTTCGGTTTAAAATCATTTTCGCAATTCAGGACAATCAAAATTCTAAGACACATCTTTAGTGAATCAGGAACATTGAGTTCGTGAAAACACATCATAGCAACGTCATTCCAACCGTATTTAATGCGTGGAAATTTTGCGGGAAATGCGGCGTTCAGGTCGTCGGTTGTTGTGAAAATAACATGCGAAATATTTTTTGTATCTTTAATATTATTTTGTTTAAACATTTCGTCTAAAAGCTCTAATGTTGCTTTTTCCAATGCTTGAACGGTATTTTCTTCAACCGTTATCGCCCCTCGTATTCCTTTTGTTATCATTTTAAAATTACTTTCTTAAACCGTTGTACCAATCTGATGCTTTCATCTCGCCTTTGCCTTCGGGTTTGACTTTTACCAATCTGACAAGACCATGTCCGCATCCTATATCTACGCCGTCTTTTGAATGTGCAACAATTTTGCCCTGTGTACCCGAACCGTCAATCGGTCTTGTTTCTACAACTTTTATTATTTTGCCGTTGTGTTTAAAAAACGCCCCGGGGTTTGCGCAAACCCCGCGCACAAGGTTGTGGATATCTCTGTTTGATTTTGACCAATCGATTTGGCATTCTTCTTTTGTAATTTTCGGAGCCATACAAACGTCGTCCTCGCATTGCTTTTGAGGTTTCAATGTTCCGTTTTTTAATTTAATCAATGTATCTTCAATCATCTGCGGTGATTTTTCGCCGATTTCATCCCACAATTCGTTACAGTTCATGTTATCTGAAATCGGTATGACCAGTTTTTCGCAAATGTCGCCGCAATCAAGCCCGAGTTCTGTAATCATTGTGCAAATACCCGTTTCTTTGTCGCCGTTGATAATTGCTCTTTGAATAGGGTTTGCGCCTCTGTATTTAGGCAATAACGAGGCGTGAAGATTTATTGTTGCATATTTCGGAATATCCAAAACTTCTTGTGATAAAATCTGTCCGAACGCAAAAGTTACGAAAAAGTCAGGTTCAAATTTTTTGAGCTCCTCTTGAATTTGCGGTTCTTTTCTTATTGATTTTGGTTGGAATACGGGTATATTATGCTCAAGCGCATATTTTTTAATAGGCGATGCCTGCAATTTGTGTCCTCTGCCTGCGGGTCTGTCAGGTTGGGTTACAACCGCACAAACTTCTATTTTATCCGATTTATTTAAATAATCCAGAGATTTCAACCCGATATCGGGTGTTCCGAAAAAAATAATTTTTATCATAATTGAGATTTCAGTTCCTCTTCATCAAGCAATTTGTCAGGTTCAATCGGCGGAAGATGATATTTTTTCAACACTTCGTCCGCTTCAAATCTGTTTAAACAATGGTCTATAAATAAAATTCCGTCAAGGTGGTCGTTTTCATGCTGAATGCATCTTGCAAGAAGATTTCCTCCTTTTACTTCCATAACAAAGCTTTTGCCATGTTCATTTGTTGCTTTTACCATAATGTCTTTGTATCTTACAACATCGGTATAAGCTTCGGGAAAGCTCAAACAGCCTTCCGTGCTTTTTATTGCGCCTGATTTTTTAATAATTTTCGGGTTGATGAAAACCATCGGATCAAGCGGATTGTCTTTAGTTGATGCATCAACTACAAAAACTCTCAAATTTACGCCGATTTGCGGAGCTGCCAGTCCGACACCGTTTTGAGCATACATTGTATCAAACAAATCTCTTACCAAATCAACGATTTTTTTTGAAACTTTATGAACTTCTTTAGACGGTTGTCTTAAAGATTCTTCTCCATACCTTAAAACTTTCTTTATAGCCATAATCTTTATAACCTCACACTTTATAACATACTACTATAAATTTATAACCTTTGCAATAAAAACCATAGTTATATTATGGAAAATGTGATATAATATATTTGTTAAAATTTAAGAGGGTAACGGTTATGAAAAAGACTCCGATATTACTGATTTCTGCGGCATTATTAATAGGGCTGTCGGGTGCTGTATATGCAGATGAGGCAACAAACCCCGATGCAAATAAAACAATTACCGAAATCGGGATTCTTGTTAATTCACAAAAATATAAAATAGCCATGGCAAAATGCAACAGCGCTATTCAAAAATTCCCGAACGAATCATTTTTATATTATTGGAGAGGTTCAATATATAACTCAATAGGCGAAAAAAATCTTGCGTTACAAGATTTGAATAAAGCAATTTCATTGAATGCCAAAAACGAAAAAGCTTACGTTTTAAGAGGAATATGCAAATCCGAATTGGGCGACAAGGGCGGAGCTTTAGAAGATTATAACAAAGCAATTGAATTAAACCCGAATGATGGCAGCGCATATTCGATGCGTGCAATGGTTAAACTTGATAACGGCGATTATGACGGCGCAAACGAAGATTTGGATAAATCAAATAAACTTATGAACAGCAAATAAGTTTAGGAATTGTCTATGTTTTTTATATTTTAAATAACGCAATTTTTGCATAAAAAAATACTTATTATATATATGCAAATAAATTGTATCGGGGAAATACAGAGCACTTTTTATAACAATTTTGATAATCAAAAACTTCAAAATAAACACGATTTCCGTTTATTTGAAAAACATACCGATTATCAATACAATTCTCGTTCGTATTTTTCGTCAGATAAATATCTTGAATTAAAAAACTACGTCAAGAAATACGATTTATCCGCACAAAAAACAAATGACAAAACATTGAATTTTGTAAAAAATGCCCGCAGCAAATTCATAAAAGAGTTCGGGAATGTAAAATCAAGTTCTATGCAGGATTTAGTGCTTAATCGTAAATCAAAATCGTATGATAATAATTTGAATACCGAAATAAACAACATGCGCAAGCAATGCCGTACAAGTGGGAATTATTATAAAAATTTACGCTCAATGGTAAAAAATAAGAGAATCGGCAATTGTACGGATTTAGCTGCCATAAGCGCTTATGACATAAATAATTCTCATTCAAATTACAAAGCAAACATTGTGTATGCAAGTATTTTAAAGAAAGATGAAATATATAATCATGCTGCGGTTATTGTTAAAAGCAAATTCGATAATGATAAATTGAAACCTGATACAATCGTGCTTGATAACTGGCTCGGCGGGGTATTTAAATACAAAGACTGGGTAAAAATGATTAAAAAAATATATTCCGCTCAAAGTGTCGGAACTTATGTTTCAAATGAAAAAGTCCGCTGATAGGATTAAAAAAGGGAAACTAATTTTTTTTTAGTTTCCCTTAAAAATCTTAAAATTTACTTTTCGTAAATCCAACCGTTTGTCAAATCGACTTTAACGGGTTTTAGAAGTTTCATATAAGCATCGCCGTTTGTCATAACTTCAAGTTTTTCACCTTTGAAAGCCCATCTTACAAACTTCATCCACCAATTTCTGTCTTTTTTGATTTCTGCAAGACCGTCAAAATTAGTTGTTTGGTCGTTTTCTGTTGTAATTAAAGTATTTTTAAGAACCAAAACACCGTTTCTGACAAAGTATTTGCCGGGTTTAACGTCAAGCACCTGTCCTTGCAGTTGGGAGTTTTCTCTAATCAAAATATAATGATCTCTTGTGATATAGTTTTGCGGAACACGAGCTGTATAAACAACACCGCCTTCTGTAGTTTGAGAACTTATGTAGCTGTTTAATTTAATTGGTACAAAAGTTCCAGCGGGAAGAAATCCGATACTTCCTTGGGTGTATGCTTCATCTATTACAAATCCGTCGCCTGTTTTCTTCCTCATTGCTTCGGCAAGTTTAGCGTTCGGGTTAAGTTTTGCCTGAACCATCATGTTGTATAAAATTGCTGCAACTTCTGCTCTTGTTGCGGGACGATTCGGCGCAAGAGAACCTTTTGAATCAGGCAAAGTAACAATCATATTCAAGATTTCAGCTTTCCCCGCAGGTACTAAAAACCATTGAGGAACAGAGCCCGCATCGGTATATTTTTTAGATAAAACTTCCATTGCTTTTTCGCTTGAAATTTTTTCTGTCGTCAAAGCGTTAACCGCAACGGAAATTGATTCTGCTCTTGAAACGGGATCATCAGGTCTGAACAGAGTAGAATCTTTATCTTCCGAAATCAAATCAAAATATAAAGCTTTTTGGATATCCGAATATGCCCAATGAGTTTCGTCAATATCGGTGAAATGTACGGGCTGTGCGACTTTTGTATGCTCCTGCCCCAATGCTCTTATTGACATTGCCGCAAATTCTGCTCTTGTAACATTTGCATCAGGTTTAAATGTTCCGTCAGGATAGCCGACAATTACGCCTTTTTCGGTTAATTCCGTAATCTGTTTTGCTGCCCAGTAGTTTGAATCAACATCAGGGTATGCGAATACAGGTGCAACGGAAAAACAAATTACGGCTAATGATAAAACCATTTTCAAAAATTTATTCATTTTTCCTCCTTAAAAAATAAAATCCACGAATTAATTTTACCCGTTTTGCAAAATTTTTACAATTTAATTTTAAGTTATTGTAATTTTGCTTAATAAGAAATTATTATATTGCTAAATATTAGGTTGATTAATTTACGTTTAAATTATATTATATATGAGGTTAAAAAACTTGAAACAAGGGAGATTTATATAAATGGAAAATGAGAAGAAAAATTTCTGGAAATCTGTGGCAATCACATTTGTTGTCCTTTTGGGCATAGGTGTTACCATTGATTTGGCTTATATATATTATCAGGCAAATTTTAATCGTTATGCATTGCCGAGTTTTTGTTCAATAAATGATTTTATTGATTGCGATGGTGTTGCAAGAGCCCCTGAATCCCAATTCTTCGGCGTCCCTCTTGCATACTGGGGATTATTTTTGTACGTGTTTATCTTAATGCTGTTGTGCGTTGATAAACTTAAAAAAATCCCGTTCTTAAAATTTTTGGAGGTATTTAAAAATAAATACCATTATATCGCATCGTTAGGGCTTATCTCATTTGTAATTTCAATGACATTATTAGGTATAAGTTATTTTGAAATTCATAAATTATGCATAATGTGTTTGGTTACTTATTTATTGGATTTCTTAATCGGTCTTATTGCGGTTATCGGAATTAAGGGTAATTTTGTTACTGCAATAAAACAGAGCTGGCTTGATTTTGTTGATGCGTTGAAACCGATTCCGTACAGAATAGCATTTATCGTAGTTATGATTTGTGCTTGCGGATTTTTCTACTGGACGTATACAAGCGCCGTATTTTCTCCGGCTTTGAAATGGCAAAGAAGTATCGGCGAATTTGTTAAATTAAAAACAAATATTTATGCGGCTAAAGGAAATGTTCTCGGCTCAAAAGATAAAAATGCCGTAGTTCTTGAAATGTATTCCGATTATCAATGTCCGATTTGCTATACTGCAAATATTATTGTTCATAAAGCGGTAAGAGATTTTAAAAACGTAAGAGTAGAGCATCATGACGTACCTTTGGATAAGGCTTGCAACAAATATATGCAGGGTGATTTCCATATAGGTTCTTGTATCTGTGCTCAATACGGTTTGGCTGCCCAAAAACAGGGCAAATTCTGGGAAGTTGAATCTTTATTATTCGAGAAAACTCCCACAACGGAAAATGAAGTTTTGAAAGTTTTAAAAGATTCAAATATCAAACTTGACCTTAAACAAATGAAAGTTGATGCAAATTCTCAGGAAGTGAAAGATAAAATCGCAAAAGATATTGACTATGCGTTTAAACACGGAATGGTCGGAACCCCGTCAATGAAAATTAAAGACGATTTTGAAATGGGTATGAAAGGCTATCCCGAATTAAAAGAATGGATAAAGAAATATGGCGGACAACCAAAACACCATTTCTTCAACTAAAAAAATTCTGCTGCACGCATGTTGCGGTATATGTTCGGGTTATCCCATATCTTTGTTAAAAGATATGGGATATACCGTTATTGTGTATTTTTACAACCCTAATATTTATCCTGATATTGAGTATCAAAAACGACTTGAGGCTGAAATTACTTTGTGCAAGCATTTCAACTGTGAACTTATAATCGGTGATTATGAGCCTGAAGTTTATTATGATTTTGTAAAAGGTTTGGAGAATGAACCCGAAAAAGGTGCAAGGTGCACAAAATGTTTTGAATTAAGACTTGATAAAACCGCTCAAAAGGCACTTGAACTCGGAATAGATGAATTTACCACGTCAATGCCGATAAGTCCGCACAAAAATTATGAGAAGTTGACATCTGTCGGAGAAAAAATTGCATCAAAATACAATTTAAAATATTTTGCGTACAATTTCAGAAAACAGGACGGATTTTTAAAAACCAATAAAATTTCAAAAGAACTGGGCTTGTACCGTCAAAATTATTGCGGCTGCAAATTTGCATTGAGGAAGCAGTTGGAAAAATCGGGTTAAAATAATTTTCCCTTTCAAAATAAATATTAAGTATTTTTAACATTTGATAAAAAATTTTTATTTTACATGCAATTTTTATTTATCACTTATTTTTAAATATATAAGGAAAAGGAAATTAGTATGGTAAGTGTAAACGGTATAACTTCTCAGCCGCATTTTACGGCAAACGGTGCTATTGATGCACAAAAAAATAAAGAAAATGAAAAAGTTTCAAAACCTGTTTTGACATCAGCACAAACAAAAGCTGCAATCGGACTCGGTTTGGCAGCGCTTGCTGCAGCAGGTGTTTATATAGCAACAAGAGGTAAGGGCAAATTAAAAGCTAAACCTAAAGCAAATAGTGTTAACCCTGAGATTAAACCCCCTGAGGTTAAACAACCAGATGCGCCAAAGCTCGAACCGATGAAAATGAATGATGATGCAAGAATCAGGTATAACAGAACCCGAGAGCTTTGCAACGGCAGCACAAATGTTCGTGTACATGACGAAAAAAGTCCCGTTTTGCAAAAAATGGCAAAATATTATGCGCAGGAAGAAAAACTTTCTTCTTTGCCTAAGATGCTTGAAACTTTCAAAAAAGAAATTCAAACTAAATCCGCAAAGGATTTGTGGGATATGAAAACTTCACTTTGGAAAGACGAGGGTAAATTTACCGCTCTCATAAGAACAAGATCCAAAGCTAACCCGAGAAAATCTTATGAAATGTTTGGCTATAGCAAACGCCCGAGTTGTGAAGAATTAGCTCCATACTATCTTGATAAAACCGAAATGGCGCAATATAAATTTATTAAAAATAAAGAAGATTTAATTGATAATGCCGTTAAAGCAAAGCATGAAGATATCTTGCACAATCACCTTTTCAAAAAGGGCGACAAAGAAGTTGATGTTAAAAGTATTCGTGAATACATAACAAATGACGATCAATTAAGAGCGTTTTCGCAATATTATGATGCTTACCCGCTAAACGGTGTTTTGCGCAAAGGTGCAAAATTAGACGAAGCCGATAAAGCGACAATTAATGCAATGGATAAGGTTTTTGAAGCCGCTCCGGCATTAAAAAAAGATGCCGTTGTTTATAGAGCGGTTCATGGTCATCCCGTATTTAAAGATCAAAATAATTTTATCAATTCTTTAAAAGAGGGCATGGTTATTACCGATAAGTCTTACGTTTCAACCTCAATTGACGTTGATAATGCTCAATTTAAACAATTTGCACATCAAACAATTGATGACGGATTCGGCGCATTGATGAGAATTAAACTCCCTAAAGGCACAAAAGGTGTTCTTGGCGGATATAGTGAATTTTTACTTCCCCGCAACAACAAGATTAAAATTAACAAAATCGAAATGGTTGACGGCGTAAAAGTTATGGATTGTGAATACGTCCTGTAAAAAATTTAAAATCATATTCCCGCAAAAAATATTTTTATGCGGTTTAACATGAGCATGCTTAAAATAGATACTTTTACAAAATCAATGAAATACGACGGCAAAATACTTAAAGACGGTCGTAAAAAATTTAACGGAACCGTTGTAAAAACTCTCCCGTCAGGTAAAGTTACAAGACTTGAATATAAAAAAGGGCTTTTACAGGACTCTATGCTTTATGATAACGGCAATGTCGTTTCAAAAAGCTACAAATATGATGACATAAATAATTTAATAAGCGTAATCAAGAACGGCACCGAGGTTTTTTCTAAAACAATACGCCACAATATCGGGCTTGATTATACATGCACGGAAACTATCAACAACATAATTTCTAAAACTTATGATGCATCAAAAAGAATTTTGAGTTACGTTATTTCGCCCAAACTTTTGTTCGGGTATGTAAAATATAGCGGTGATTTACGTATTGATACGAGATATTTCTTATCAAACGGTGTTTACAAAGGCAACGGAATTATCGGGATAAAAAATCATGGCGGCAATTCCGTTTTAAATAACGGCGACATTGATAAAATTATAGTAAAGAATCTCAAAACAAATCAGACAACGCTTGTTAATAAAAACGCTCATACATACAGCGCCGCAATAAAAGACAAAAAGTCGGGCAATTCTTATACTGCCGAATATACCGTTGACAAAAACGGAAAACCTATCTGGCATCAAATTAAAAATAAAGAGGGCGAAACGATTTTTGACAGAAAAACAACATACGCTCCCGACGGACAGGTTCAAAGAGAAATTTTCAGCGAATGCTCGGGCAAATGGTATACCGAAAATAATTATGCCAAAAACGGTAACGTAATTTTGCAGCGCAGATTAAGTAAAAACGGCGATTTACTCCAAACGATAAAACGCCAATACAATGATAAAAACCTGCTTGAAAAAGAATTGACTTACGGCAAAAATGATAAATTAAAAGAAGAAATAATTTACAAATACGATGAGAATAAAAAATTATCCTCTGCCGAAACTATTTACCATAGCGACTTTAACCCGTCAAGGAATATTGAAACATATTATCCGAACGGACAGGTAAAAACTCATACCGAATTTAGTGCGGGTGAAATTTCTGAAGAAAGTTACGATTTGTCGGGCAATTTGATAAAAACATCGACAAAAAACAATTATGACAACCAAACTCATGTTGATGAATACCTCTATGATAAAGACAATAACAAAATCAAAACCATAAAAAAGCTTGACGAAAAGGTTTTGTATACGATTGAACATTCTTCCAAAAATACCAAGACCAAAATGCAAGATGTGTCAGTTTACAGAGATTCTTCAAATGAATTGCTCGGCAAAGAGGTTCTTACGATAAATAATAAAACCGAAGAATACAACGCAGTTTATACAGATAAAAACGGACACAAAATTTCCGAAGAAGAATTTTCAAAATTAATCGGTGATGATATTTTTTAAGGTCGGTAAGACCGTAGGTTGTGGTTTTTGTTCCCAAAAAATATTCGTGTCGGATGTTTTATGTAAATTATATTTAATATATGACTTAAAAACAATTGACAAATTTCGATTAAATGATAAAATACTATCAAGGTAGTAGAAAAATGATTAAATTTATGACTCAAAAATCAAATAATTCATCCTCCTCCTCCAATTCCGGACAATATGCGGGACTTGGAATTTTTTGATGTGAGTTATTTTTTAAATACTTGTATAAAAGAATAAAAGAGTTCCGCAGTTTCGGAACTCTTTTTTAATATGTAAATTTTTGATTGTGGGGAAACAAGGTAATTAATGGATTTAGCGGTAAACAATATAAACAATAATTTAGGGAAAAGAAAATATACTCCGACTTTTAAAGGACCTTTAGATGGTGCGGTAACGGGAGTATTAAGAACTCTGACGGGCAACGAAATGGCAAATGCCGTTGTGCTTGATCTTGGGACAATGGTTGCGCCGAGAACTTATTTTGATACAAAAGACAGAAACAAATATGCGGGAGCAGAAACTTTTACAAGAGAAATAAGCGGAACTTTTGTAAACTGTCTTTCGGCAGGGCTTTTCGGTTCAATTATTGCAAAAATTGCCGCAAAAAGTACGGATAAAAAAGTTAAAATAAATCCCAAAAGCTGGTTTAGCGAAGATTCTATTGCCGTTTTAAAAAATGCTTGGGATAAAAGCGGCAACAAAACGGAAAAATACGTTGAAAATGTTTTAAACGGAATAACTGCAATTGACGGGAAAAACAAAGTTTCTTATAAAGCTTCGGATTGGGCACAGACAGAATGGTTCGGAGAAAACAAATGGGGCAGGTATAAATTTGACAACCCTAAATATGCAAATGTTGAGGAAAAAATAAAAACAAAAGACGGATTTGTTCAAACTTTCAAAGATGCAATTGAAGATAAAAATTTAACTAAACGTGATAAAAAACACATATTTAAGATTTTTGAAACAAGACTTACAAATGCTCTAAAAGCAAATAACGATATCAACGTACAGGTCGGAGAAAGAAATTTAAATACAAACATTTCTAATTTGTTAAGAGATACTTACGATATGGCGCATGATGTTTTCACAAACAAAAACGCAGATACCATGGCAGCTTTGAAAAAAATTAAAAAAGTAAATAATATCAAAATTTTTGGCGCATTGAGCCTTGCATCGGCACTCGGTATAAGTGTTCAAAAAATTAACAGAAAAATTACCGAAAAAAGAACGGGCAAAAAAGGCTTTGTAGGTGAAGTCGATTATGTAAAAGATTTACAGGATAAAAAAGCGCAAAAGAATTTACCTGCCGATAAAAAAATTGAACAAACAAAACCCGAAAAAAACGGTTCTAAAAAATTATGGATTAGTAAACTCCTTGCAAGCGCAGGCATGGTTGCTATGGTAATGGGTGTTATGCGTGTAAAATCACCGAAAGATTTTGTTAAAAAATTGCAGTTTACGGGTCCGGTTTCAACGGGAAATGCCATTAAAACGGTTTATATGTCTACTATTATAGGCAGATTTCTGGCAGCAGACAGTATGAACGAATTGAGAGAATCTGTTGTAAGAGATTATTTCGGGTTCTTGAACTGGCTTGTATTGGGCGGTTTTGCGGCAAAAGGTGTTGCAAATATTCTTGATCCGAAACGTGAAAATTTATTCAATATTAAAAAAGAAGGCAAAGGCGTAAAACATTGGTTGAATGATTTGAGCTTGAAATCTTATGAAGAAGTTGCAGCGCATGGAGCTGAATTTGCGAAGAAAAATATCAAGAAATTAAACATCGCACAGATTGCCGGACTTGCATATTCAACCATAATGCTTGGCATAATTTTGCCTAAAATCAATACGAAGATGACGGCATACAAAGGCAGAAAAAAAGAGGTTCCCCCAAAAACCGAATTAAAAACTGCCGCATAAAAGTTTAAATTATATCGGGTAATTTTTTAAGAGGACAAATAAGTTTGTCCTCCTTTTTATTTTTATAATAAAATGAAAATATTATGACTAAGACTAATTTTGATTTTTTAATAAAAATTGATAAGAATTTATCCGATATTATAATTGATGCCGAAAGATTATATCGGGGCGACTTTTTTGACCAATGTATAGGGCAGACAAGACGTTATGCCGAACGTATTTGCAGAGATGTCCTCGGTGAAAACAGAACAAGCGAAATAACTTTTGATGAAATGCTTGCAACCTTAAAAGATAAATCAAACGGCTTGGAAGAAGAAAAAGAATTTATAGACGATTTGTACTTTTTAAAAAAACAGGGGAATTTGTCCGTGCATGGCGCAAAAGTTGAGAAAAATGCGACAATGGCGCTTGAATGTTTGCAAAGAGCGTTTGAAGTCGGCTTGAATTATGCCGTTTTTTATAAAAAAGCTCCTCAAAAGCTTTTACAATTGCACTATGATGCGGAACTTCTTATAACAGGCGAACCGTCTAAAAAATCCCTATCAGAAAAATATTTGGAAGCAAAAGAACAGGCAACAAAAACAAGCCCCAAGCCTAAAAAGAAAACAACCAAAAACAAACCTAAAAAAGACAAACCGCAAGTATCTGTTATGAAATCGGTTCCGAAAAAAAACGGGATTCCTCCGTTTTGGATAATTGTCGGGATATCGCTTGTTGCGGCTTTGTTTGCGGTTATTTATATTCTTTTATAATCATTCTGCTTTGACAGCTGCCCATGCTTTTACATCTCCTCTTTCGTAGCGAATGAGGAAATATTTTCCGTCTTTTATATATTCCATTGAGGCTTCCTGATAAATTTCTTCTTCCTCATTAACAGGCGGCATACCCTTTTTGGCACGTTTTGTATTGGTTCTGATTATTTCTTTGTCATGCTTATTTTTTTTGCGCAAGGATTTTGCATCATGAACCTGCGCTTTTTCTTCGGTTGAAACCTCCAGTTTGAATACAGGCATGACGGCTATCGGATTTTTTGCTTCAAGCAGAAGTAAAAATTGTCTGTCGTCAGATAATGCGAGTTCGTAATGTCCTGCGGGAATTACCTGCCCATGACCGTTTGGTATGGGGTCAACAATTGATAATGTCGGATATGAAGATTCTCTAAGTCCGTAGCGGTATATTGCTTCCGTCCCTTCCTGTACACCTGCCGTAATAGTGGGATATTGCGGATAAATCCTGTTTGTAGGATAGTTCATTGTATTTTCAAAAAACATTCCCTCAAGAATCATTTACAACCTCTCTAATGCAGTTTTAACGGAATTTTTTATTTCGTTAAATGTTTTTCCCAGAGCTTTTTCACTTCCGACAAAAATAAGCGATAAATACTTTTGAGAATTGTACAAATTATTTTCTTTTAATAAAAGTCTGTAACTTTCTCTCATAAGGCGTTTTAAGCGGTTTCTTTTAACAGCCCTTTTATGAACTTTTTTACTTACGACAAATCCGACTTTTGTGGGGGTATCTTCTTTTTTCTCAATCCCCGCAAACAAAGTAATTCCGCCGCAATGTGCGCAATGTTTAACTCTGTAAGTAGCTTTGAATGCCGCTCTTTTTTTCAGCCGATATCGTTTTGGTAACATAATTTTATTATAACACAATATAAAGCTGTAATTATTTGTATATTTTATCGTAATGTCGTATTTACATCTTAAATTTATTTTTGTATAATAATTTTTGTTATAATTAAAAGAAAGGATTTTCTTATGGAAAAATGGGTATGTACGGTATGCGGTTATGTTTATGACCCTGCTGAAAACGATGATGTAGCTTTTGAAGATTTGCCCGAAGATTGGGTTTGCCCCCTTTGCGGTGTCGGAAAAGACCAGTTTGAAAAAGCTTAAATTTGTAACTGAAAATAAAAAAACAGCGATGCATTATTATTTTGTATCGCTGTTTTTTATTTTATAATCTTTTTATGAAAATAGCAGATATTCAGGCAAGAAATTTAATAAAATATTTAAAAAGCCTCGGAATTGAGGTTTCTACCTCAACCAAAGCAAGAGGAAATCAGGGGTTTTATCTGAGAAATAAAATTTACATATCAAAAAATATTTCGCCTGACAGACTTATTCCGACCCTGTTGCATGAATTTGCACATTATATTCATGCGCATATTGAGCCTTTTATGGAAAGAACGGGCGGAACAATCGAGGTTTTGTTTGATGATGACAAATCGGATTTTTATAAAGATGAACTTTTAAAAGTTACCAATTTTGTCGATAAAAATTCAAAATTTGAAAGACTTCTACAGCACAAAAGCATTTTGAAAGAAAAAATTTCCGAATATGAAAGCATTATAAAAAACAAATACCCCGAATTTTTACGTTCTAAAAAGTTTAAAGAATTTGATAAATACATAAAAAAATCCGATGCGAAATATCTTTTGAAGTACGACAGGGTTCAATTAATATCAAGAGGCTTGGGCAAGACAACAAAACTATATTCAATCAGTAATCTTGAACAGGATTTTCCCGATATGAGCAAAGAGTTTTGTGCATATATAAGGTTAAAATCCTGCACCTGCAAACAGTCAAGGGTGAGTGCAAAAATTAACAGAATGAAAAAATATTATACAAAGCCGACAGAACTTTTTGCAAGGTTTATCGAGGGTTTGTATATTGATGAAACCGCCGTAAAAGAACTTGCGCCGAATTGTTATAAAAGATTTTACGAACTTTTAAATACGGGTTATTACAAAGAACTTGTCAATGTATACTATTCTTTTATATCAAGCAAAGAATAGACAAACTTTTGCATATTGCTTCTGTTTTGTTTGCGTTGGGCTGCTTCCGCATTCATACGTTCTATCTCGCTTCCTGCCTGCTTAAATAAATATGACATTGCGGCTTTACCTCTTTCTTCGTCTGTTGCAAATTCTTTTCTTATGTTAAGCAGTTCTCCATAATCAAGAAACTTTCCGCCGCAAACATAACAATCATCAACATATACTTTGCCGTTTATTGCAGAAGTATTTTTGACCATTTTTGAACCGCATGCGGGACATGTCCTGACGGCATTTTCATTTACGGGCTTGAAATTTTTATTTTTATACTTTTCTTCAATTACCGTAATATCTTCATTCGCTTCGTTAAATTTGTCAAATTCTCTGTTATCAAAGAATATTCCGCCGCATCCGTTTAAGCAGATGTCTATATTTATTCCTTCTTTGGGAATGAATACTTTTTCCATAATTGCTCCGCATGCGGGGCATTTTAACGTTTCCAGCGTATCTGCCATATTTTTTATCCTCCTAAAATAGTTTTTCGTAAGTTTTATTATATGATTTTCCAGAATAATTTCCATCATATAATTATCCTAAATATATGTAAATGCTTTGAATTAATCTCAAAAATGTAGTAAAATGTGAAAAAAGGTTTTTGAATTAAATGGGCAGCATAGAAGATATAAAAAGTACGATAAAACAAGGGCTTTCGTATCTTGACAAAAAAGATTACGAACAGGCTCAAAAGTATATAGACAAAGCTTATGAATTGTCCCGCAACAGCAATTATGTGTCGGGCATTTCGATATCTTTGAGCTTGAGTGCTTTTATAAATTATTCTCTGGGAAATGAAAAAGGGGTTTCTGTTGCTGATGACGGTGCTTTTATGGCGCAAAAGTCGGATGATATAACTGCTCTACTTATAAATGAATTTGTAAAAGGTAATATAAATTTTGCCGAGAACAATAAAGACGTTGCATTAATTCATTATAATTCGGCTTTAAAATATGCTGCTCAAAAAGACGAATATAACCTGTCTGATGTAATTAATACAAGAATTAAACAACTTCAAAACGGAATGGACTATTCGTTGCCGACCCAAACAGATCCGTTAGTTTCGCTTGTAAAAATAAGCCGTTCAATTACTGCATTGACTGATATTGACGAACTGTTAAAAGTCATTGCAGAAGAAACACGTAATGCAATGCAAGCTGACAGATGTACGGTTTTCCTTTGGGATAAGGATTCAAATGAATTATGGTCAAAAGTCGCTTTGGGTGTCGGGGATAAAGAAATTCGTTTCCCTGCTGATAAAGGACTTGCGGGATATGTCGTTCAAACAGGTGAAACCGTAAATATTACCAATGCATATTCAGATTCAAGATTTAACCCCGAAGTTGATAAAAGCACGGGGTATCATACGAAAACAATTCTTTGTATGCCCATAATGAATAATAACCATGAAATTATCGGTGCTTTTCAGGTCTTAAATAAAATTGACGGCGTATTTACTAAAAACGATGAAGATTTACTTATAGCAATCGGCGGAAGTGCAAGTATTGCGTTAGAAAATGCGCAGTTATTTGACAGACAATTGCAAATGTATCGTGAACAAAAACTTTTGTTTGAAAGTTTCATTGATACCTTAGCAACCTCTGTAGATGCCAGAGATAAGATTACCGCAGGTCATTCAAAAAGGGTAAGATTGTATTCGGGGCTTATTGCAGATGAAATCGGTATGGATGCAAAAGATAAAAGTTTGCTTGAAAAAGCCGCAACTTTGCATGATATAGGCAAAATCGGCATAAGAGATTCCGTTTTGCGCAAAGAAGGCAAGCTGACAGATGAAGAATACAAACATATTCAAGAGCATGTCAGAATTACCCACAATATTTTAAACAAACTCAATATGTCGCCTGATTTCAGGATAATTACCGAAATGGCATCTTCTCACCATGAAAAGTGGGACGGGACAGGTTATTACAGACATTTGAAAGGGGATGAAATCACTCTCGGCGGCAGAATTTTGGCTGTTGCGGATGTCTTTGATGCGATTACGTCAAAAAGACATTACAGGGACAAGATGCCCATAAAAAATGTATTAAATATCATTTCGGAAGGTGCAGGTTCTCATTTTGACCTTGATTTAGTAGATTCGTTTTTGAAAATTACCCTCGATAAAATCGTCGGTGTCTTTTTATCGGAATATAACGGTAAAATTGATGAGGTCGATTTACCGATTTTAAAAGAACATAATTTGTACGATATAAGAAATTATCTGGCGCTTGAAAATCCGTCGCCAAAAGAACAAAAGGTTATTGATTTATTTAACAGGTATTATTTAAATCAACCTGACGGAGGCGAAAATGAAAAATAAATTATTATTATCGATATTTGCGTTCGGAATTATTTCGAGTCCGTGTTTTTCAATTGATATGGGAATTGCTCCCGTTAACCCCCTTGAGAAAAATTCAAATACTTATCAGCAGGAAATGACAGTACCTTCATTTGATTTTAAGAAAGCCAGTCTGTCAAAAAATGCCGTTAAAAATCAGTATTTAATCGCAATGAATAAGTATATGAAAAGCAATGTCCGCTCATCATATTCGGATTTTAAAGTGCTTATTGACAGCGTAACTCCGAATGACTACATTTATATGCAGCTTACCAAAGAAATGGCGTCTATCGGGTTTTTCAACCTGTCTGAACTTGCAATGTCAAAAATTCAGGATGATAATCTTGCCTCTTTGCTTGATGAAGATGTGAAAACTTTTTATTTCCCCGCATCTGATTTAACACAAAAAGATCAGATTTATCTTGCGGAAATGTATTCAAATATAATGTATAATGATCAGTCAAGAGAAGCCGTTGCGGAATTATCAAAACAAACTTCTCTTTTGGTGGATTCTGATTACGCAAACTATATTCTTGCTTTCGGTTCGGAGAAAAACGGCGATATAAAGCAGGCACAAAAATATATAAATGATGCAATAAATAAAAATCCTAAAAATATAAATTACAAAAGATTAAAATCTGAAATCCTTGCACAGAGTTCTAACCCCAAAGATTCTGCCGCACTTTTTAAAGATTGGCGCAACGAAGATATGAAAACAGTTGTATTTAATGACGAACTTCATTCTTCAAAAGAATATTCAATGTACAAAGCAGCAAAAAACGAGTATGAAAAGAAATACCACCTTGCTCACTACTATTACGACAAAGGAGAATATAACAAGGCTCTTGGGGTTACTCAAACTTCCATTTCCAGAAAGAAAAACATAAACAGAGATGTTTATGCGTTGACTGCTAAAATTTATTACAATACAAAAGAATATGAAAAAGCACAGAGTTACGCTCTAAAAGCTTTGGAAATCGATAAAGAGAATGCTCCGAGTTTGATAGTTCTGGGCGATATCGCATATAGAAACAAAAATTATAACGAAGCGGTAAAATATTATAAAAAAGCTCAAGGCAAAACGGAAGATTATTCTGCCGAATTAAAACTCGCCAATGTATACCTTACTTTGAATGAAACTCAAAAAGCCAAAGATATTTATTCAAAAATATTGAAAGTTTCATCAAAATCATACATGGCATATTACCAAATGGCATTGTTAGAACCTGACAGGGAACTTGAATATATCAAAAAAGCAATTTCGATAAATCCCGGATTTTACGATGCGTGGATTGATTTGGCAAAACTTGCTATAAACAAAGAAAATTTTGAAAAAGCCCTTTCTTATCTCGGGGTTGTAAAATATATCAATGAAAGTGATTGCAGATACTATTATTATCTGGGACTTGTTATGAAAGGAAAAGGCATGCTTGCCGAAGCAAACGAAAATTTTGCCCACAGCTTGAAGCTTAATCCCGATTATGACTTAGCTAAAAAGGAACTGAATTTATGAAGAAAAATCTATTGATTGTAGAAGATCATGAACTTACACGTTTCGGATTAAAAACAGCTTTTGAAGATGTTGACTATATCGGCACGATATACGAAGCATCGACAGGCGAAAGCGCAATTGATATATTTAAAAACAACAAAATAGATTTGGTTATTATGGATTTAGGCTTGCCCAAAATGGACGGCATAGAAACCACTCAAAAAATTCACTCGCTTAACCCTGACGTTAAGATTATTATTTTAACATCTCATAATGATGAGAAAGAGGTTTTAAACAGTTTAAAAGCAGGTGCAAATGCGTATTGCTCCAAAGAAATTAATTTGCAAAGACTTGTGCAGGTCGTTCAATCCGTATCGGAAGGGGCTGCATGGTTTGACCCGAGCATTGCACATATTGTATTGCAGGCAACTACAAATACAAAAATCGGTGAAAAAGATACAAATTATAAAAATTACGACTTAACTGCCCGTGAAGCGCAAATATTAAAACTTATGACTGAAGGTTACAGCAATATGGAAATTGCAAGACGCCTTGTAATAAGCGTAAATACTACAAAAGCACATGTTGCAAGCATTTTGCAAAAGTTAGAAGTTGATGATCGACTTCAAGCCGCCCTCAAAGCTTTGAAGTATAAAATAGTTTAAAACAGGGTAGTACCACTAACTTTCGCCCACACAGGTACTTTACTAAGAAATCGGTGGAAAGGAAAGATGGGCATACTTGCCCAACAATTAAAATGGTGCGCTGGTAAGCGCACCCTACTTAGTGCCCTAGTGCCTTAGTATCTCAGTATCTTTTAATAAATAGACTTATCCCCTTATAGACTGTCTTAGTATATAAAAAAACTTCTAAATTCCTAAATTAATTTGATTTTACTATTGACTTAAATGGAAAAGATGTTCTATTATATTATTCGCATGCATATATATTTTTTAAGGAGAAACAAATAATGCTTGATTACACAAAAGATGAATTATTGTCCTTGATAGAGCGAAACCCCGAACAATTTAACGAATGGAAAAAAGATAAAGAAGATATAGATTTGAGTGAAGTAGATTTTTCTAATATTGTGCTCAAAGAAATAGATTTTTCAGGTGTAGATTTAAATTCGAGTTCTTTTGCGGATAGTGAATTGTCTTTGGTGAATTTTACCGATGCGGATTTAACTTCAGTAGATTTTACAAGAGCATCAATTGTTGAATGCGATTTTACCGATGCACTTTTAACGGGTGCTGATTGCAGTTATGCGCAAATGACATATTCAACTTTTGCGGGAACGGATATGGCAGGGTGCATCTTATCCGAAACAGATTTGTCAAATTCAGATTTATCTTCAAGTGAAAATTTGCCCTCATCTCGTTTTGATAACGATACAAGATGGCCTGATAATGATATGCTGCCTGAAGATTTTAATCCCGCATATTCTGATGATTTGTCGGCATTGAAAGATGAAGATGATGCTCCTATAAAAAGTGATGGAGAATATTAATTATGATTAATGTTGCGGTTTGCGGTGCAAACGGAAAAATGGGCAAAGAAGTTTGTAATGCCGTAGAAAATGAAAACGGTGCCGAACTTGTTGCAAAGATTGATATAGCAGGCGACGGCGTTTACAAAACGATAGATGGGGCTTCAAAAGAGCAGAAAATTGATGTGCTGATTGATTTTACGCAGCCTAAATCTATTTTTGAAAATGCTAAATATTGCCTTACTCATGGAATAAAAATCGTAATAGGCACAACAGGGTTATCTGATGAGCAGATAAACACCTTGCAGGATTTGTCAAAATCCAATAATACCGGCTGCTTTATTGCGCCGAATTTTTCAACGGGTGCTGTTTTAATGATGATGTTTGCGCAAATTGCAGCAAAATATTTTGATAATGCAGAAATTATTGAATTTCACCACAATCAGAAAAAAGATGCCCCATCAGGTACGGCAATAAAAACGGCTTTAATGATGTCAAAAGCAAAAGACAGTTTTAAAAACGGGAATTGCCCCGAAACAGAAACCATTCAAGGTTCAAGAGGCGGAACGTCATATTCTGATATTCAGATACATTCTGTCAGAATGCCGGGGTTTATGGCATCTCAAGAGGTGATTTTCGGTTCTGACGGTCAAACTTTTAAAATAAGACATGATTCTTCAGACAGAAAATGCTATATGCCGGGGATTATGATGGCTTTACACCATGTATATGATAAAAACGATTTCACTTACGGATTGGAAAATCTTTTAAAATAGCCCTATTCTGATACATAATGAGAGGTCGGATTTTTAAAATTCAGTCTTGAGCAATTGTTATTTCACTTAACAATTGTAACATTTTTGCCTGTAAATCCCCTGTATGATAATTTATAGATGGGAGAGAGTTATGAAAAATGTTATAATTTATTCTACGAAGAAAACTTCACAAATCGCTGATATGTTATCGGGTTTGGAAGATGCTAATATAAGAATTGAAGCGGCGCAGAACTTAAAGGATTATGAAACCTTAAACCCCGGAGTTGTAATCATTGAAGATGTTCCGAATGTAAAAGATGTTCTTGCCGTTACAAAGTTTAAATATCCCATTCTTTTTATCGGGGAGACATTCAAAGGTGCAACAGTTCGTTCCGTTGCATTTGATTATATTAAAACTCCCGTTGATAAACAGGAATTAATTGTAAGAACAAAAAATATGCTCAAAATCAAAGAGCTTAGAGAAAAATTGAAAAATCTGTCCGTAACCGATGAGTTAACGGGATTGCATAACAGAAAATATCTGCTTGAACGTATGGAACAGGAAATTTCAAGAGCAAAAAGATACGGAACACCGTTATCGCTGCTTTTGTTTGACTTAGACTTTTTCAAAGCGGTAAACGATATTTACGGTTACGAGTGGGGCGATGTTTTATTAAAATCAATCGCAGACAAGTTAAGACAGGTTATTAGAAAAGAAGATATTTTAACAAGATACGGCGACGAAGAATTTGTTGTTGTTCTTCCGAACACTTCTGAAGATAATGCATTCTTATTTGCAGAAAGATTCAGAAAAGAAGTTGAACGTATGGAATTTATTCCTGCAGGTGAAGAAGAAAGACATCCTGTTACAATTTCAGGCGGCATTGCTACATTCCCTTGTCTGCCCGATACGGAAGAAGATGCAAATACAATAATTCGTTATGCCGAACACGCTTTGTATAATGCTAAAAAGCGCGGTAAAAATAAAATCGTACAATTCTCTCAAATCAATTTGGGCGAATAAACAAAAGTTCCTTTCTGAACACTTACATAGTGTAAATCTGGTTAATTAGGCGGGAGTTCCTTACACCGCCTTTTATTTTGCCTATACGACGTCAAAATTGCAAAAGTCTTTATATGCGCAATATTTGCATGCGGGGCTGTTTTTGCGGTCTTTTTGCGCTATGGGTTCAAAATTGTAAGCTTTTATGTTTGAGATTGCATTTTTAAATTTGTCTACAACTTCTAAACAATCTTCATCTGTAATTTTGGGGTCGTAATTGTTTTCAAAATCTTCAGGGAAGATAAATCCGACTGATTTAACTTTGCATTCGTGAGATTTTTCAAAGAAATATTTATACAAAGCTATCTGGTTGTAATAATCTTCGTGCTCTCCGCCTGTGCATATAATTCTGCCGTTTTTTGCGCTTCCTGTTTTGTAATCGTATACTGAAAACGTTCCGTCGGGATTTTTTTCAATGCGGTCGATTATCCCTCTGAATCTTATATCACCGAGGGTAAAGTGAATTTCGCATTCGGGTTTGCATAGCATATTAACGGGAGTATTGCACAATTGTACATAATATTTATCAAGTGCGGTTTCTCCTCTGCCTTTTAAGATTTCTGAAGCTTCAAAGCTTGAAACGGGCAAGGTCGATAATTTATCGTCGAAATACTTTATAAATTTTTCTTTTGTCGGGTAAGCGTGATTTTTCATTGCATAGTTAACTGCTTTTTCAAGTGCATAGTGAACGGAAGTTCCGTAGTGCATATTATCCGCATTCCCGTCTTTTGCCTCAAAATCAAGGATATATTTGTAAAAATACATTCTGGGACATTTTATGTAGGTATTAACGGAAGTCGGAGAGTACGGCTTGCCGTTGATTTTAGAATTTACAAGTTCATGAAATTCTTTTGTGTAATCGTAATCTTTTATGATTAAGTCTTTTGTGCGCTCAAGCCAATATGTTTCCGCATCAAATTCGGGAGCTTCTTTTTTCTCAAAATTCAAATTTTTGTCATCAATAATATTTGAAATATATCTTGTGAATTTTTTCTCTTTGCCTGCAACGGTTTGCGGGTATGACAGGCGCAGGGTGTGCTTTGCTCTTGTCATTCCGACATAGAGAAGTTTTATGTTATCTGAATATTTGATTTCAAGCAATTCGTCTTTGGTTTTGTATTCGCTTGGAGGCAGCGGAATCCCTGCTTTGTATGATTTGCTTGATGATTCCCATTTATCTTTTGTAAGGGTCGGCATGTAAACGTATTCAAACTCTTTCCCTTTTGATGAATGGTATGTCAAAAGCTGTACGGCATTCAATGTAACGGGTGCTTTGTCTGTTTTTATTACAAATTCGTCATTGTATGCCATATCTAAGTATTCGACAAAATATTCAAGCGAAACGGATTTTGTAACCTGCGAAAAATTGATTGCCTCGTCTGCGATTTTCTTCAAACCTGCAATATTTTCACTTCTGTTTATTTCGGAATTTATAAAATAGTCGAAAATCCCTGTTTTGGCACCTGTTTCAAGAACGATATTTTTTAAGGTTTCGTTTGCCCTGTATGATTGCAGGTAGTCAAAAGTCAAAACAAAATCCATGATTTTTTCAGGCTGCACAAATTCTTTTTTATCAATACATTTCATCGCATCAATAAAAGTTTTGTAGCGTGAATGCTGTTTGAATAATGTTTCATAATCTTTTGAATTGATGCTGAACGGCGGCATAAGCAGCAGTTTAAAAATCTTATCGGAATACAATTCGGGCGAAGTAAGCATTTTGAGATAACAGTATAAAACGTAAGATGATTTTATGAGGAAAATATTTTTACCGTCTTTCAATTCGTAAGGAATATTTTTTTCTTTTAATAACTGAGCGAAAGTGTCAAGCTCCGCATTGGTGGTTGTTAAAATCGCAATCTCCGATAATTTTTTCTCATTTTTGTCATTTACGGGACAGGTGTCCGAATTTATGAGATTTTCTATTTCCTGTGTAATTTGCGCATATTCTTGGATTACGTCGTTATATTTATAAATCCTTACAGGCTTATCGAGTTTTATAATGTCGGGATTTTTTGCGGTCAATTTTTTGCAAATGTCATGGTTTCTAAATTCCAAATTCGCTTCAAGCCTGTTGTTATCCTGAATGGCAACGGCTCTTGCGGCATTAAGAATTGATTGGGTGGAGCGCATATTGTCTGTCAGGCAAAATATTTCCGTGTCAGGGAAATTCTTAATAAATTTTTCCATAGTATCAAGTTTTGCACCCTGAAAGGTGTAAATTATCTGATCATCGTCCCCGACGACGATAACATTCGGGTCTTTCATTGATTGAGTAATTTTAGTAACGATTTCATTTTGCGGATTGTTTGTGTCTTGATATTCATCTACAAGCAGATATTCGTATTTGTTTGAAATGTCTTCCAAAAATGACGGGTCGGTATCAAATTTATCCAGTACAAAATTTATCATATCGTTAAAGTCAATATAATGCTCTGCCTCGGTTTTGGATTTATACAATTCGTAAAAATCCCGGAGTTCGTAAGCTTTGTCGATATTTTTTTGAGCTTTCTTTACGTTATTTTCAGCTGTTGCGGGAATTTTTTCCCCCGATTCCTGCAAGTCTTTTAATTTTGCCTGTGCTTTTAAAAGTTCAGGTTCCCAATCGGGATTTTCTTTGATATATCTGAAATATTCATCTTTTGTAAGTCGATGGGATTTTATGTCCTGAATTTTTCTGTAAATTTCATCCAAATAAAAATACGGGTCGTTTTTCTCTGTTCGAAAAGCTTTCGGTTCAAGCTCTTTTATACATTCTTTCAAAAAATTTCTGCTGACAGTATCTGTTATGACTTTGTAATTTGCGGGGAGCTCAAATTCTTCGGGGTTATCTTTTATTATATCAAGACAAAAACTGTGATAGGTCGAAATGTAAACCCCCGAATCCATTTCCTGCAACTCTTTATCAAGTCTGTTTTTCATCTCATTTGCCGCCGCATCGGAAAATGTCAGGGCAAGAATTTTTTCGGGATTTATGCCTTTAGCAAGTATTGCTTTCATAATCTCAATAAGCGTAAAGGTTTTCCCTGTCCCGGGCCCTGCAAGAATAAGGTGTTTGCCCTCTATGTTGTTAATACATTGCTGCTGCTTTTCATTCGGTTTGAATTTACTCATTTTCTGCTCCTTTTTCAAAATATAATAACTCCTCAATGCGCCAAAAACGGACATGTTTAAAATTTTTCGTTATCATATTTTAAAAACTTGCAAGAATATATTTTGCAAGTAAAATAATTATAATATATAGTATTAAAAATAAGCAAGAGAATAATTTAATTTTAGAAGTGTCGGTTAAAAACCGACGGCAGAGTATCTATTTAGAGGGATTGAATAATGGCACAAAAATATGAGAACATTTTTTCGTTGTTAGAAAAAACTACAACCTTAAATCAGAAAAAAGTTGCATTGGGTATGAAAACTCTCTGGGGCTGGAATGAACTTACATATAAGGGTGTCAGCCTTTTATCAGAACGTCTTGCCGCACATTTAATCAACGATTTGCAAATTCCTAAAGGTGAAAAACTTGCAATTCTTTCAGAATCTTTGCCCGAATACGGCGTATGTGTTTTCGGTTCGGTTCTTGCGGGTTTAACCGTTGTACCTTTAGATAACAAATTAACTATATATGAATTGACTTCAATTCTTTCAAGTTGTGAACCTACGGTTTTGATGACTTCGACAAAGAATTATAAAAAAGCTCAACAGTTAAAAGATAAAATCCCGTCAATAAAATATATCATATTGATGGAGGCATCCGAATACGAAAGCAAGGAAACTCCGAGCCTTTATTCGATACCTGCGAATTACAGCGCAAAATGGCGCCGCAGACCGCTCCATGATACCGCATTTATCATTTATACATCAGGTACAACGGGCGCTCCTAAAGGCGTTCAAACAACATATAAAAACATGCTTGCTCAAATGTATGACATGAGAGAAACCATGAGGCATATGATTCCAAAAAATAAAAATGTAAGATTGTTGTCAATCTTGCCGATGAATCATTTGTTTGAGTTGACCGTCGGATTTTTCACAATGTTAAATCACGGTTATTCAATCTACTATTCAAGCAGCTTGAAACCGAAAGATATCTTAGATATTATGCAGGAAAAACATATCAGATTTATGGTTACGGTTCCCGCATTCTTAAAACTTTTAAAATCTTATTTTGAATCTGAAATTCATAAAAAATCTACGCTTTATAAGGTAATGTTCAAAATTAAATATCAAATCGCAAGATTTATGCCGTTCAATATCAGACGTATGATGTTTAGAACAATTCACAGATTGTACGGCAAAGAATTTTTCGGATATATTTCGGGTGGTGCACCGCTTGATCCTGTAGTAGGCGCATGGTTTAAAAGAATCGGTGTCAGAATTTTCCAAGGCTACGGCTTATCTGAAACAAGTCCCGTAGTTTCAATGTGCAATACTCCGAATCAGGATAATATTCATTCCGTCGGACCTATTTTAAGTTCTTACGAAGCAAAGATTGACCCTGAAACGGGTGAACTCCTTGTAAAAGGACCGTCTGTTATGAAAGGATATTACGGCAGACAGGATTTGACTGATGAAGTTTTAGAACCTGACGGCTGGTTCCACACGGGAGATATCGGAGAAATCAGAAACGGACTTTTATATATCACGGGCAGAATTAAGAATTTGATTGTACTTTCCGGCGGTAAAAAAGTATTCCCCGAAGAAGTTGAAACCGTGTTGCAGCAAAGCAATAATTTTGCAGAAGTTTGTGTTGTCGGTATGCCCAGAGTAGGCGGCGGCAAGGACGGCTGCGAAGAAATCGTTGCAGTAATTGTTCCGACAGATGATTACACACAGAATTTTAACAGTTTTGAAGAACTCGAAAAAGCCGTTGTGTCTGAAGTTAAACAATTGTCTACACAATTAGCGCCTTACAAACGACCGATTAATATTGTTGTAAGAACTCAGCATCTTCCACGTACGGCAACAAGCAAAATCAAAAGAAAAGAAGTTAAAGCGCTTGTTTCGGGTGTTGTGAAGTAAGCTTTTTAAAAATTTTAATTGTTAAATAATCATTAATTTAAACTGAATTTATCAAAATTACTCTTAAAATATAATTGTGAATTAAGTTTATAAGTTTATAAGTTCATAAGAGGATTTTAGGTTTTTGTATATATGCAATGTTCCAAAATTTGTAAAAAACTTATCGGCTTATAAACCTATAAACTTATAAACCATAAAAATCACAGAACGGAGTTGATGCTAAATGTTAGATTTTGATAAATTTACAAACTATTCTCAAGAAATTTTAGCCTCTGCAAGTAATTTGATGAGTTCATATAAAAATTCTCAAATTGAACCCGAACATATTTTACTTGCAATGATTAAGGATAAAGGGATAAGCAAGGATTATCTTGAGGCTTTGGGTTTGTTAAATCAAAGTTTTATAAATAAAGTAGTAGAAAAAGTCGAAAGTTTACCCAAACTTTCTCAACCCGCTAATCCGACAGGTCTTTATATGTCGACTGAAACGGGCAGATTGCTTGAACTTGCCATTCAAGAAAGCCAAAAACTTAAAGATGAATATGTAAGTATTGAGGCAATTTTACTTGCTATGGCAAGCCTTGATAATTCCAATATCAAGAATTTGTTTAACAGTTTCGGAGTAGACGAATCAAAAATATTAAACGTAATGAAAGATATAAGAGGTAATCAAAAAGTGGATACAAAAAATGCTGAAGATAATATGAAAGCTTTGGAAAAATATTCTACCGATTTGACTGATCTTGCCCGTAAAGGTAAGTTAGATCCTGTTATCGGCAGAGATGAAGAAGTAAGACGAATTATGCAGGTCTTGAACAGACGTACAAAAAACAACCCTGTATTAATCGGTGAACCCGGTGTCGGCAAAACCGCAATAATTGAGGGTCTGGCTCAAAGAATAGTAAGAGGAGATGTTCCAGAAAGCTTAAAAGATGTCAAACTTATTTCGCTTGATTTAGGGTCAATTGTTGCAGGCGCCAAGTATAGAGGTGAATTTGAAGAACGATTGAAAGCCGTATTAAAAGAAGTTGAAGCTTCAAACGGTCAAATCGTTATGTTTATCGATGAACTTCATACCGTCGTCGGAGCAGGCGCTACTGAGGGCTCAATGGATGCAGGCAACCTGTTAAAACCGATGTTAGCACGTGGTTTGTTAAGAACAATCGGTGCTACAACGATTAATGAATACAGAAAATACATTGAAAAAGATCCTGCATTGGAACGTAGATTTCAGCCCGTTATGGTAAACGAACCGTCGGTTGAAGATACCATAAGTATTTTAAGAGGGTTGAAAGAAAAATATGAAGTTCACCACGGTGTCAGAATTTTGGATTCTGCAATCGTTGAGGCCGCAAAATTATCTGACCGTTATATTACAGACAGATTTTTACCCGATAAAGCAATTGATTTGATTGATGAAGCCGCAAGTTCATTGCGTATTCAGATTGATTCAATGCCTGAAGAAATCGATGTTATGACACGTCAAAAGATGCAGTTGGAAATCGAAAAAGAAGCTTTGAAAAACGAAGAAAGCGATGAATCAAAACAAAAAATCGCTGATATTGATAAAAAAGTTTCCGATTTGCAGGTAAAAATAGACGTATTGCAGGCTCAATGGCAAAAAGAAAAAGAATCCATCACCTCAGAAGCCGCAATTAAAGATCAAATCAATCAGGTCAATAATCAGATTGAAGAAGCTGAAAGAAATACCGATCTTCAAAAAGCAGCCGAATTAAAATACGGCAAATTACTTGATTTGAAGAAAAAACTTGCTACTTATGAAAACAAGGAAAGAACAGGAAATAAACTTCTTAAAGAAGAAGTTGATGCATCAGATATCGATGAAGTTGTTTCAAAATGGACGGGAATCCCCGTTACAAAACTTGTTGAGTCTGAGATGAAAAAACTTCTTAATATGGAAGATATTTTGCACAAACGTTTAGTCGGACAGGATGAGGCTGTACAAAAAGTATCAGATGCAATTCGTCGTGCAAGATCAGGTTTGAAAGATCCGAAACGTCCTATCGGTACGTTCTTGTTCTTAGGACCTACGGGTGTTGGTAAAACCGAACTTGCAAAAGCGTTGGCAGAATTTATGTTTAACGATGAAGATGCCCTGATTCGTATAGATATGTCTGAATATATGGAAAAACACAATGTCGCAAGACTTGTCGGAGCTCCTCCGGGATATGTCGGATATGAGGAAGGCGGTCAGTTGACTGAAGCTGTAAGAAGAAAACCGTATTCGGTTATCTTGTTTGATGAAATCGAAAAGGCTCACCCTGACGTATTTAATATCATGTTACAGATATTTGATGACGGCAGATTGACCGATTCTAAAGGCAGAACGATTGATTTTAAAAACACCTTAATCATTATGACAAGTAACATCGGCAGCGATATAATTCTTGAAAATACGCTCAATGCGATTGTTTCACCTGAAAAATTCAATGATACGAAAGAAAAAGTTATGGCAGTTTTGAGAGAAAAATTCAAACCTGAATTTTTGAACAGAATTGACGAAACTGTATTCTTCAAAGCATTGAACTTGCAACAGTTGAGCAAGATTGTTGATATTCAGATGGATTATTTGAGAAAATTGTTAAAAGATCAGGAATTAACATTTGAAATCAGCGACGATGCAAAAGAATTTCTTGCAACCCAAGGATTTAACCCTGTATATGGTGCAAGACCGTTGAAACGTGTAATTCAACAACAGGTTGAAAATCCTCTGTCTAAGTTAATCTTAGGTCAGAAATTTGTTAAAGGCGATCATATCAAGATTGGTCTTGCTGATGATAAATTGACTTTTGGAAAATAATTTCTTTAAGTTCGGCGTCGGGGAATGTAATTACATTCCCCGACGCTTTGTATTCCTCTATCCAATAGGGATAGGGGAATTTTTATGACTAAAGTAGGTCGGCATTGCCATGCCGACAATGTAAATACCCTTGAGGTGCCATGCTGATAATTTTTATTTTATTATTCCCCACATACATAATGGTATATTGTTTCGCCGACACTTTCTGGGACAATGCTTTGCCAATCAAGATAATAAGCTTCATAATTGATTTTATCAACAGGTTTTTCTGCCAAATCATAATAAGTAGTTGTACGTATAGCAACTTCTTTATTCGCACAATCTATAATAGCCATTTGTTTATAATACCATAGCTTTTTCTTTGAAATTTTTTCTAATTTTGTCCACAATGAAGTTTTATCATTCAACCATTTTAACCAAACTGAATATGTATTCCTATCAGGATAATGTAATTGCTTATACTTTGTAATACTTGAGTTGTCTATATACAGTTTTGTATCAAGTTGTACCCAATCTGCTGCAAAAACAGGTATTGCACTAAATAATACAAAAATAAGTGTTAAAAATTTTTTCTTCATAAAAGTTCCCACATTACAAATCAACATCTTCCACTACGTGCAAAATGTAGTAGTTTGATTGCTGAATTTTTGCATCGTTACCTTTTACAAAAATTAGGGGCAATGTTATTATAAAAAGCCACCCTGCGTTTGCCCAATATCTGTTATTACCCTCATCGCAAACGTTCCCCGATAGCAGAATTGTTTTGTTATCAGGTGTAACGATTTGAAATTCGCTGATTTCAAGTTTCCCGGGGATACCTAAAATTCCATTATTTTTCTTGTGTATAATTTTGCCCGTAACCTCCGTGCCTATGGGCAAAACTACTTTTCCGTGTGCTTTTACGGGTTGTGAAACGGTAAAATTGACATTATCGCCTATTTTTACTTCATCAGCATCTATAAGTTTTTGTGCCTGAACAACAACCGCACTACCCTGCGGAAGTACAACAGCACCCGCTTGCAGCGGTAACAACATTAGTAGTAAAATTGCAAATAACTTTTTCATTGTTTCCCTCTTAAAATTTTTCTCAAACATATATCATACTTACATTACCAGAGATAATAAGCGTGTCAGTCTATACAAATAATAAGCGCAACAGTCTATATTGTCAACATGAATACAAAAGTTTTGAACAAGCTCGGTTTCTCTATTAAAACCATAAGAAAGGATAAAAAATTAACGCAGGAGCAGCTTGCCGAGAAAGTTGGAATACACCCTACTTATGTCGGGAAAATCGAAAGCGGTAAAATTAATGTGCCGACACTTATGTTATATAAAATATCTCGAGCTTTGAATGTTAAGTTGTCTGATATTTTCAGTTTTGATTAATTTAATATTTCTGCGGTAACACATTTATGTTACGAAATTGTAACAAAAAAGCCAAAATTTTTAACAAACATGTCAATTATTTTCAAAGAATATACTTTATATATACATAAGGGATATTAAGATGACATTTTATAACAATTTCACACCTGCAATATTTAATACACCTGCTGTAACAGGCGGTGCATCAATGTTTCAATTCCAAAATCCGATGATGCAAATGCCGCATACACGTAGCGATATGTTGTTAAATGCCGCATATAACAGTTATTTAGGCAGCTTTCAGGCTCTTATGAATGTTCCTAAAATGCCGTTACTCCCAAATATGAGCATATTTAATAATAACATGCTGCCGGGGTTATCGAATTTCGGATTCTCATCAAGTTCTTCAATATCGGGTGATTTTGCAAGCAGATTAATAAGTAATGCAAGAAAATATATCGGTCATAATGAAAGCGACGGCTCGTTCAAGAAATTCACGGGCGGTAAAAATGAAGCTTGGTGTGCCGATTTCGTTTCTTATGTTGCGAAAGAATCAGGATTAAGCGGATTTAATTTCTCATCGGTTCAAGGGATTTTGGACTGGGGTAGAAATAACGGCAAGTTCCATAAAGATGTAAAAGTCGGCGATGTCGTTATCTTCAAGAATAACGGCAAATCTCATACGGGTATTGTAACTTCTGTTGAAAACGGCAAAATCAAAACAATTGAAGGTAATACTTCCAACAAAGTAGCCGAAAGATCTTACTCTCTGAACGATAGAAGTATAACAGGGTACGTATCACTTGCATAAAAATTGTGCCCGGGGGGATTCAAACCCCCGACCTTGGGTTTCGGAGACCCACGCTCTATTCACCTGAGCTACGAACACCTGTAAAAAATTTAAGTTTGAAAAAGAAAAATTTTATGCACCCGAACGGATGATAAAATTTTTCTTTTTTTATTATTCTTTTTTGTTTATTTTAAATAATCTCTGGCATCAACGGGTTGTCTTGCGCTCTCATCAGTTTCGAAGAACGGGCAAGGTTTAATGCCTACAAATGCTGCAATTACTGAACTCGGGAAGATTTCTACCGCATTGTTTAATTCGTTTACTGCGCTGTTATAAAATCTTCTTGCAGCCGCAATGTGTTCTTCGACTTCGGAATATGTCTGCATTGCATGCATCATTGTTTGATCGGCTTTTAATTGAGGGTAATTTTCGACATTAACCATCAATTGACCCATTTTTGCGGTTATTTGATTATCCAAATCAATTTTCTTACCGATTGTATCTGCATCAGAACGAATTGCTGTCGCTTGAGATCTCAATCGTGTAATTTCTTCAAGCAATCCTCTTTCGTGTTCCATATATTTTTGAGCGATTGTCAAAATATTCGGAATTAAATCATATCTTTTTCTCAATTGTATATCAATTCCGCTCATGGCTTCTTTTGCTTTGTTTTTCAACTTAATCAAATTGACATACATTCCGTACAGCCAGCCTAAAATTACTGCACAAACAACTATAATGATAATTAGCTCAACCATAGATTTCATAAATTCATTAACCCTTTCATATCACGTGCTCAAATACTATTATAACATTTTGCGCTGATGTTTACAAGTTCATGAATGAAAAGTTCTAATTTTCGCCTGCAAGTACAACGGTGAAATCGCTTTTTGCGCACAGATAATCTGACGGATCATAAACGAATTGTTTAGATTTTACTTTAGGAACCTGTTTTTTAAGCTGTGCATAGTAATCTATTGTTACATATTTTGATTGAGCAATGAATTGAGAATGGGTAGAATTTGAAGTACCCATACAAACAACGCTTATCCCGCTGTCTGTAAGTTCTTTTTTAAGTTCCTGCGCATCAGCTTTGCGGTTAACTGAACTCATAATACTTGCGCTGTAGTGCTCTTTTCTTGCATCCGCATTTTCACGGTAAATTAATCTGTCAATTACATCTTGAGTTTTTTCGGGGTCTAATATCCAGTAGCTTGTATATCCGTGTTTATTCGGTGCCCCTGGAAGCATTGCTATTTCAATATTATCCATATCAAAATGAGATGCAAGTTTTGCATACTGAGTCATTTCAAAAGGTGTCATATCTGTTTTTACGTATTTATGAACAACAGAAACGAGTTTAGGGATTTTTACTACCGTTTCGGGTTTTTTCAAATCAGCAAGCAATCCTCTCAAGAACCATTGCTGTCTTTTTGTTCTCCCGATATCGCCCGTTGCATCATGTCTGAAACGCAGATATTCTACAACATCTCTGTCTGTTAAGTGGTGTTTGCCTTTAGTTAAATGTATATGCAAATGCCCCGAACTATCATCATAATTCATGTTCTTTTCAACATAAATATCAACTCCGCCCAGAGCCTTAACGACGGCTCTTACGCCTTCGTCGTGGAACATTATGTACTTGTCGATTTTTACACCCAAAGTATCTTCAATGGTTTGAATAGTCATATTAATTCCGCCGATAGCGTGCGCAGCATTGATTTTTTGCGTACCCATGCCGTTTGGCAGATAGACTTTACTGTCTCGGGGAATTGAAATTGCATTAACCGTTTTTGTTCTGGGGTCAATGTTCATAAGGATAATGGTATCCGTTCTTGTTCCGACCCACAAATCAGAATCCGCACCGTTTGAATCAACACCCAAAAGCAAAATATTCTGTCTTTTAGGACCGAACGGCAAACTGAAATCCGATTTTGCGCCGTTGTCTTTAGAAATTCCCGTGATAAATTTTGCAATAAATGAATCCGCACCGAAGTGTTTTACCACAAAATCTCCGCCGTTTGCGAAAAGTAATATGCCGGCTAATATTATAAAAAATATAATAGCCATCATTGTTAAAGCTTTTTTAAATGAAGAGTTGCCCGATTTGTACTTACGTCCTTTGTACTGCTCGTAAGGATTCGGACTTCTTCTTGAACTTTGTCTTTTGCTTGTTCTATAACTTCTGTTATCTCTCATTATATATAAATCTCTGCTATTCTTAGTGTATATAATTCCATTCTACAATAAACTTTTTAAAAAAATATACAATATAAAGCGGATTTTTACAAAACCCTTAAAAAGCATGTCATGACTTGTTTTTAGCAGATTTTAAAAACTGATTTGAAATCTTTACAAAAATTTACAAAAAATTTTTTGATTGTTTTTGCGTATTTTTTGGTAAATTTTGAGATTTTGAACCTTGTTTTTTGATTTTTTGCCAATTTTTCATTCTAATTATATATATTTTTAGAAAATTATTCAAAAATTCATCTTTACATAAACTTTATATTTAGTGTAAAAAAGGCAATTTTTATTTTGCCGTGCTTTTAATTAATATGTACTTTGGTTATAATTTAGACAGGCAGTTTAGTAGTAGAACAAACGAAATATGATTAGAAAAGTTGAATTAGGTAGTGTAAATAATAATAATGAACCCCTTAAAAACCGTATGGGTCAAAAACATACGGCAAACCCCAATTTTACGGGATTGGGCGATGTAGCTCTTAAAATGGTTCAAACATGCGAAGCTAACCCTATGGTTAACGTTTCGGTATTGGATTTGTCTACGGCCATTTTGCCGAGAACTTTCTTTGAAACATTTATCGGTTCCAAGAAAAAAGATGAAAACGGTCAAGAAAAACGCCACTTAAACCTTTTTGGCGGTTTTGAGGCATTCAGAAGGGAATCTTCAGGGTTAATTATTAACTGTTTAATCCCGAGTTTCATAGTCATGGGTGTTGCAAAACTTTTAAACAGACCTATTATGGGCGGGTTTAACAAATCTGATTTGACGAAATCATGGGCTAACAGCGAAACTATTGATAATATTCAAAAATATTTCAAAGCCGCAACCGATGTCAAACCCGAAGACAAAGTTTATTCAACTCTTAAAAATATGATAGTCGACTTAAAAGGTGTTGACGGCGATAAAGAAAAAGCTTTCAAAGACATTTTGGCAAACGATGAGAAATTTGATGAGATTTTAAGAAAAACCGCTGATAACATAGTTCACGGAACAAAAGAAGAAAAAGCATCTAACGGTAAAGGACTTAAAAAGTTATTCCATATTAAATCATATAAAAAATATACTGATGACTTGTATCACTATGTTGTCGGTAAAACAGGCATAGCCGAAAACATAAAATTCGGCGGAGAAACAAAATTCTCGACAAGTTCGTTATCTCACCTGTTAAACAGCGCAGGAGAAATGTTGAGCGGTGTTTCAAAAGAAAACATTGTTTTAGATAACGATAAAGCTTTAAAATATTTCTCAAAAGCTAAAAAACTTGTAAACGGCAAGAGTGCAATCGGTTTATTAGGATTTATCATTCCTCTTGCGATATCAGCTCAGCCGATTAACCGTTGGATTACACACAAATTGTCAGGCAAGAGCGGTGCTCCTATTTATAACGATGATAAAGACAGACACTTAACACCTGATGAAAAGAAAAAATTGACGGCACAAAAATTCTTCGCTGTTCCTTTGATGTGGGGCGTTGCAGGTTTGTCAATGCTTTTAGACAGACCGAGTTTGAAGATGTTCCAGTTTAAAAACATCTTCCCGACAATGGATCAGGCAAGAATAATTTCTGCGGCAACTTTTTCAAGTCGTATTGCAGCTGCCGAAGATTCAAACGAATTAAAAGAAAACACAATTCGTGATATAGCAACATTCTCAAGTTTCTATTTCTTAGGCGATTATGCCGCTAAAGGAATTGCAACCTTATTGCAAAAATTAACAGGCGTACAGCTTATTAATAAATTAAAAGAAAGTGATCCTAAAGCAAATCCTGCACAGAAATTCTGGAATTGGGCAAAACATACAACAATGAAATCAACAGATGAACTCAATGCAGCAGCAGATAAAGCTTTAAGACACAAAGGTGTAGTGTTAAGATCATTCTGCCAGTTGGGCAATTTGGCATTCTCACTATTAGCCTTAGGAATATTTATCCCCTTATATACACGAACCCAGACTAACAAAAAGCAAAAAGAGCTTGCACAAAAAGAGGCAATGGCAAATGCCGCCAGCGCATCTTTCACCAGCAAATTATCTCAATCACCGGCTTTTAAAGCTTTTATGTTAGACAAAAATCAAAAGGTTGCTTAAATGAAAATCGACAGTTTACAACAATTTAACAATTATCAAAACAGACCAATTCAAAACAGTAAAAAGAACCCCGCACAAGCAAACCCCAATTTTACGGGATTGCCGATAGCTGCGGCTCAGGTTTTGAACTTCCTTGATACAAGTCCTGCGTGGGGTGCAAACTTTGTTGACTTTGCATTCATGGTTACGCCGAGAACTTTGACCGACTTTACAAGAGGCGTAAATGCGGGTATGGAAACTGCCCGTCGTGAATCAATGGGTACAATCAACGATTCATCTGTCGGTTTGTACGGAACTTTGGCGGGTGCTGCTCTTGCAACGGGTGTTGCTAAGGCTTACGGTTTTAAAAATAAAGAAATATCTTCTGTTTTTGCTGATTCTGAAACTATCGATATGATGGGCGATATTTGGCACAAAGATGCAAATATGCCCCTGCAGCAAAAAATTGAAGCAGCATTAAGCAAATATGAAGTCTTTAAAAATGATAAAGACGGCAAAGCAGGCAAATGGGTTAAATTTAAAGATGAAGATATCAAGAAAGCCGCATCAATTTTAACCGATGAATTAGGCAAAAGCGATAAATTGTCAAAAGAAGCAATGAATAATGTAAAAAATATTCTTACTTCTTCAAACAGTCTTGAAAACAACTTTAGAATAATCGCCGAAAATGGTGCAAAACAACATTCTTCACGCTACAACGTAGGTTCTATCGTTGAAAATACTTTTAAATTATCAAAATTATATACAAAAGATAAAGTTGCAGAAGCTTTCAAAGCTGCATCAGGCGTTGCCGAAAATAAATTTCTCAAAGCTTTAAAAGGCTTGAACATGAAAAGATCAATTGCCGGTGTATTGATTGCATCACTTGTCGGCTGTAGCGTTCAGCCTATCAATATGTGGCTTACAAAACGCAAGACAGGTTCAGACAGTTTCGTAGGCGGCGGCAAAAAAGATGATTCTGCAAAATTCAAGATTAAAAAAGCTTTAACTGCTACCGTATTCGGCGCAGGCGTAATTGCTACTATCGGAAATCCTAAGAACTTGCTTAAAAATCTTCAATTCAAAGGATTTACTCCGACTATCAGCCAGTTAAAGTTTATTTACGGTGCAACCATTATGTCGAGATTTATGTCTGCAAGAAACGATAACGAATTGAAAGAATCAGCTACAAAAGATGTTTTAGGATTTGTTAACTGGTTGATTTTGGGTAACTTCGTACAAAAACTTGTTGCTCAAGGTCTTGATAAAGATTTAATTAAGCAAGAGAAAAAAGGCGGTATTCTTAACTGGATTACTTCATCTTCATTGAAAACAAGAAATGAAGTATTGCATGAAGAATTGAAAGACAAAGCGTTCAAAGACGGTAAAGCTTTGAATTTTAAAGAATTGATGAAAGCCGTAAATAATCTTGAAGATAAAGGTATCACAAAAGCTGCCAAGAAAAAACTCGGTATTTTAACACTCGCTCAGTTAGCAGGTTATGCTTATTCGGGTCTTGTTTTAGGTATCGGCATTCCGAGATTAAACATCGCTTTAACTAAACGCAGACTTGCAAAACAAGCTGCAAATGAAGCTAAAAACCCGCAGCAAGATGCTCAACAAACAGATGACAAAATGTTATCTCCCGAAAACAGAGAATTTTTAAAACAAAAGAATTTTACCGGTGTTGACCTTTTAAAGCCCAAGGCAGAAAAAGAACAGGAAGCTGCCGCTTAACTTCTTTTTGAAACGGGATTAAAACAAATTTTTATCCGAGGTATTTTTGCAAATTCTCTCTGTCAAATACTTCGACGCTGTTTTTCGAGTGAATAAATATCAGCAATGATATTATGGATTTTAGTGTATCAAAATCCGAAAATGCCATTTTGGTGCGCAAATCGTCCATATTGTTTGCGAGAAATTCCATAATAATCGTTTTATCATCATAAACAAGGCTTGAAAAATAATCAAACGATGCTTTTGATTTTATCCCCTCAAGATAGATAATATCGGGGTTTTGGAACGTGATGAAGCGTGCCGCCTTATCCATGTTAAAACCGACGTTTTCGTTAAATTCACATTGATTGACCCCTTTTAACTCATATTTGGCAATACTTTCAAGGGTCATAATATTTTTTGTTCCGCTTTTTGCCGCTTCTTGGAGCAGGGAATAAATCACGTGCGTTTTACCGCTCAATGATGACCCGCAAACAAGAATTATTCCGGGTTTTTCAAGCGCACGGCGGATTTGCGATAAATCTGATTTTGATGTAATTATTTTATTTAAAGCTTTGGGAGGCTTGTATATTTTCAAAAATATTCTCTCGCCCATAATCGTCGGGAATGTTGAAACGCTCGACATTACAATTATGTCATCAACTTTAAAGCATAATTTTCCAAGCTGCGGAACTTCAGATACCGACGGATCCAATTCGGCAAGGCTTTTTAATTTTGATACAAAAGATGAAATCAATACGGCGGGAATGTAGCCTTTATTTAACATTTCACCCTGCTTTTTAAAATATACTCCGAGCCCTTCATCGTCACATTGGAATATGACTTCGTGGATTTCTTCAATTATTGCCTGTTTTAAAATGGCTTTAATAATTTTTTGTATATGATTATCGCTCAAATCTTCTTTGTGCAGTTCTTCCTGCCAGTTGTAGCCAGAGTGAAGTTCGGTTGAAATATTTCCTAAAGAAATGTCGGATTTATAATATTCGTCAATCTTTTTCAAAATACTTTCTTCTGAAGACAGTACAGGGTCAATTTCGCATTCTGCGCTTTCCATAATCTTATCTATTGCAAAAAGGTTTCTGGGGTCAGACATTGCAACAGTCAAGGTATTTTCTATCTTGAACAAAGGTATAATTTTATATCTTCTTGCATCGGTATAGCTTATGTATTTCAAACATTTCGGATCAGGCTCGTAATCTTCGAGATTAACATACGGCGTGTGAAGTTTAGATTCCAAAAATTTTATAAGCAGATCTTCTGTTATCGAATTTGAATCAATAAGCGCCTGACCGATATTGATATTTCTTGCATCGGCAAGCTCTTGTGCCTGTTCCAGAACTTCATACTGAACAAGCCCATCTCTTACCAAGTCATATTTTAATGTTTCAAGTGTTTTATTTGTAATTGCTGCCATAGTTATGCGTCTTTATCCAAATATTTTTTTACCGTATCCAAAACTTTATCCAAATCAAAAGGTTTTGTAATATATTCATCGGCTCCCGTTTCTTCGCCGATAAGTTTATCTTCTTCTTGAGATCTTGCGGTAATCATAAGTATGGGAATATTTTTGTATTTCTTGTCAAATTTAAGCAGACGGCTGATTTTGTAACCGTTTATTCTGGGCATCATAACGTCAAGAATAATTAAATCAGGCATGATTTCACGTGCCATTTTTAATCCGTCCTCCCCGTTGTATGCGCAATAACAGGTGTATCCGCACCCTTCAAGTACAAATTTTAAACTTTCTACAATGTCTTGCTCATCATCAGCTATAAGAATTTTTTTCATTACGCTCAACCTCAAAAATATCGCTAATCACTAACAATATAACATATTTTTCTTTATATGGAAATTTTGTAACAAATGTAATTCTTAAACGCAAAACGCTATGCTATACGTTTGCCGTTAATTTGTCTAACTTCATTCTGTAGAAATCAACATTGATATTCAATTTATCCCCGATTGTGAGTAAAAGATTGATGAAGTTGATATCTTTTTCGCTCAATTCGGAGTTGCTGTTTTCTATGATATCGCCAATTCTGTGATATATTTTGTTGAAGTAAATATTTTGAGCTTCCGTAATATCAATATTTAATTCCAGTTTTTCAATGATATTAAACAATTCAACAACGGCATCTGCCTGACGTGCTTCAAAACTTTTTGTTAAACGTTTCAGGTTGGTTATGATTTTTCTGCCGAAGCTCTTGTTCGATTCGGTCTTATCAATTTCTATACCGATTTTCTTAGCCTCATAATTGATTGCCATAACCTGCTGTATGATATTATCATCAATAAATCCCGTGCTGCCTCGCAAAAGTTCGTTATATTTGTGGCTCAAAGTATAACCTGCGGAAATTTTAAATTCTTTAGGTATTTCAAGACCTAAACTTTGCATGTGATAAATGGAGCTTTTACCTTGATTATACATTTCTTCATACGCACTACCGAATTTTTTCAACTGGTCTTGAATAAGAATTTGCAAAATTTTCTTTCTTTCTTCAATAAAGATATCTTTCAAGGTGAAATATTCTTTTCCGAAAGTTTCGTCTAACGCACGAATAATCTCTGTTTGCGGATAAAGAACGAATGTCTTTATTAAATGATTTTTCAATTCGTTGTATTCTTCATTTGATGAAAATTCTTTCATTGCACAATGGAAATCGCCGTCAGCATACTGCATAAGCGCAAATACAAGATTTGCTTTCTGCATTGTAATTTTTGAAACGATTTCAATGTTGCCGACAACAAGGTTTGTATTGCCTTTTTCTACCGTGTGATAATTTTTTCTCGTTACTCTGTAACAGTAAACATCTTCTTCATCTTCAAATTCTTCATATAAAGAAGATATAGCCCACAATGCGGCAATTTCTTTCATTGTTACGACAGACGGTCTGATAAATCTGTTATAGATATCTTTGCCAGTGCCGTATTCTTTAATATTACTTTTTGCTTCGTCTAAGATGTTTAAAAACGGAGTTTCAATATCTTCGTCGGTAAAGTTTTGCGCAAGCTGCATTGCTCTTGCGGCATATTTTATTATTTGAACCGTTTCAATCCCTGAAATTTCGCTAAAGAACCACCCGCAGCTTGTGTACATAAGCATTGTGTGTCTTTGCATTTCAAGAAGTTCCATCCCTCGAACTCTCTCGGTGTCGGATAATTCAGGTTTAAAATTAGCTTTTTGGAACGCTTTAATGGTTGAATATGATCTGTCTAAAACGACATCAATATATTTGTTTCTTACATTCCACGGATCGTCATTAAAATATTTTGCTCCCTCGTTTTCAAACAATACGGCAAGTTTATCACGCAAGAAGTCAAGCGCATTTCTTAAAGGCTTTCTCCATTTCTGGTTCCACCCGGGCTGTCCGCCTGTTGAACATCCGCAATCTTCTTTCCAGCGCCCTACACCATGGAAACAGCTCCATGATGACGGTTCTTTGATATCTGCAATGTAATCGCTCGGATAATTTGCGAGATATTCACTGTAGTTTGTGAGCATAAATCCTTCTGATTTAGCTTTGATTTCCAAAACGTAAGACAATGCCATATCGCCGAACTTTGTATGATGTCCGTAGCTTTCACCGTCAGTTGCAATATGAACAAGCTGCGGATAATTTCTTGTATTTGAAATACCGTCTTTCAATCTTTTTATGAATTTGTTGCCGTCTGTTAAAAGTTCGTCAAATGCAACAGAACGGGAAATTGCACCGTCATAGAAGAATAAATTTATTGATTTTGACGGGTCGGATTTTATTATGTATTTGTAACTTCTTGCAGGGTCGATATTTCCCCAGCTTACATCTTGCCAGTCTTTATCGGTTGATTTTTTTACCCTCAAAGCCTGATACGGTGATAATATGGTGAATTTTATTCCGTTATCGGCAAGCGCTTTTAAGGTCGCATCGTCTGCAGCCGTTTCGGCAAGCCACATTCCTTCGGGCTTGCGCCCGAATCTGTATTCAAAATCTTTTATGCCCCAGATGATTTGAGTTTGTTTATCTCTTTCGTTTGCAAGAGGCATAATCATGTGGTTATAAACCTGCGCTATAGCGTTTCCGTGTCCGTTATGTTCAGAAATGCTGTCAATATCTGCCTTGATAATTCTTTCATAAGTTAACGGCGCATATTCTTCCATCCACGAAAGTAATGTCGGACCGAAGTTAAAACTCATGTGAGCGTAATTGTTAACTATATCAAGGATTTTATTTCTGCTGTCTACAATTCTTGAAACGGAATTGGGAGTATAACATTGAGCACAAACTCTTTCGTTCCAGTCATGATTAGGTGTGGCACTATCTTGTAGCTCAATTGCTTCAAGCCACGGATTTTCTCTTGGCGGCTGATAAAAATGACCATGTATAGTTAAAAAAATCTTTTTATTATCTTCCATAATATTCCTTATTTAGTATGTTTGTTATTCAAGGGTATTTTCTTCTTTTTGCTGCGGGTTCTTTTTAGAAATAACCGTTAAATTATCTACGTCAAACCATGTATCACCCAAGGCTGTAGAAAATACTCTGCCGGTAAATTCGATTTCATCTCCGGCATCAAGATTGATATTTTTTTCTGCAAGTTCTTTTTTCAAAAATATTTTCATTTCCGATAAAGGAATATCATGATTTAAAACATCCGGTCTTTGAATAAGTATGGAAATATATTTGTCTGACGGTCTTAATGCGGGCGGATAATCAAGTCCTAAGGTTGAGAATTTGTCAAACTTCGCTCTGATTTTAATATTTCTGTGCAAGTAAGCTGACGGATTTGATACAACGCTTAACGCACCGACACTTTTATACTGAATTGCGGAATTAGCCGCAACAGGTTTTGAAATAGTTGCGGGTGCAGTTTGAGAATAAACTCCCGCACCGAGTCCCAAACATAAAACCAATGCTAAAATAATACCGGATTTTTTCATTTTGACCTCTTATTTAAACTTTTTATATTGTACAGTCTAGCACATAATTTAAAATAAGTGAACTATCCTGTAATTTAATTTTGCGTTTAATTTAAAATTTACATTAGTTAACTTCAATCTTCCCTTTTTGGAATTATGGTTTTATAATGGTAAAAAATATTGAACAAAATTTTGGGAGAAAATAAGGGGAATATGGATAATTATTGTTTTGAATTAATAACGGGACCGATGAGCTGCGGAAAAACGGAAGAATTGCTGCGCAGGGTCAGACGTTGTATTATTGCAAAGAAAAAAGTTATTGTAATTTCCCCTGATGTAGATACCAGAGCGGGAGGAGATTATATTGAATCAAGAAACGGATTGTGGCTTGAAGCCGTAAAAGTTAAGCATGCCGTTCAAATTTTGAGCATAGTAAAAGATGCCCAGATAGTTGCTATTGATGAATTGCAGTTCTTTGATAAAAATATCGTACCTGTTATTACAAAACTTATGAATGACGGCAAAAAAGTTATCGGTACAGGGTTGGAACTTGATTTTAAAGCCGAACCTTTTGGCAGCATGCCCGAACTTATGTGCATTGCTACACAGGTTGATAAACTTCATGCAGTTTGCATGAAATGCGGCTGCGAGAATGCAACAAGAACTCAAAGACTGATTGACGGCAAACCCGCAGATAAAAGTTCGCCTCTTATTATGATTGGCGGCGACGAAACTTACGAAGCAAGATGTATCAAGTGCTACGAGTTGCCTGACGTTAAACATAAAGCAAAATTCATGGGCTTAAAACTTTTGCAGTTTAATAATTCAAAGTAATTGCTTTCGGGACAACGAAAAATTCTAATTTGCCTGACATAAGTGTAATGCGTTCAAAAAGGCGATCTTTCGCTATCGCTCAAGATGACAATAAAGTAGGGTACGTTCACTTCACACAAAGGAATTTCAAGACATTTGCCCAACGGACAATAATTCCCTTATCCTTTTCTGCTTAATTTTGCCAGTTCGGAAAAGTCGGATTTATATTTATTCGTCCCGTCAAGGCTTTGTGCCTCCGAGATATATTCAAACGCTGATTTATAATCTTCTTTTCCTTTATAAAATTCGCTCATCTTCGCATAATACAACGGGTTATTCAAATCATACAATATCGCTCTTTTCATGCATTCAATCGCTTCTTCGCAATCTCCCGTCGCATGTCTTGACAATGCCAGATAATAATATCCCGCAGCGCAGTTAATATCAAGCTCAAGCACTTTTTGTGCATAATCTTTGGTCTTTTCGTAATCTTTTTTATAATAAGTTGCTTTTGCCCCCAAAATGTATGCGCTGATATAATTTTCATTGGATTCAATAATATTATCCGCAATTTCAAGCGCTTTATCATATTTTTTCTGTTCGATATAAATGTTTGCCGCATCGCATAATGTCGGCAAATCTTTATCTTTAAAAGATTTTGTATCTTCAAGCAGTTTGAGCGCTTTATCGTAATTCCCGAGCTGAACATACAAAACGCTCAATGATTTTTTTGCAAAATCATCATCTTTGTTCTTTGCAAGGCATTGTTTTAATTGTTCTTCCGCTTCAATATAATTTTTATTATGAATCATAATCAAAGCTTTAAGTACCAATGCGCCGTTATGTTCGGGGTTCAAGCCTAAAATTGCACTAACTTCGTTTCCCGCTTTATCAAAATCTTTGTTTTCATAATACAAATAAGCAAGCGAATATCTGTAATCCGCATTATCGGGCGCAAGATAAATCGCTTTTGCATAAGCAGCTTTTGCCTCTTTTATCCAGCCGTTATAAAAATACGCATTCCCTAAATTGTAAAAATACTTGGGGTTGTTTTTATCAATTTCGGCTGCTTTTGAAAAGTGTGTAACGGCTTCAATAAAATTCATGCTTTCTAAATCAAATAAGCCCAAATAGTTCAATATTTCAGGGTTTTGAGTGTTTGAAGAAATTCTGTTGAAAATATATTTAGATTTTTCGTAATCTTTATTATCGAACGCAATTTTTCCTTGCAAAAGCAAAACTCTTTCATCATTTTCATCGCATGAAGATAAAATCTCTTTTGCTTTTTCTGTTTCGCCGTTTAAATAAAGAGCATTGCAATAATCGATTTTGCAATCTTCGTCGAAAAATTCGGATTGTTCATATTGTTCAATTTCCGTAAACAATTTTAATTTTAAAAGAATTTTTACAAGATTTTTTAGATTTGTTTTATTTTTGTTTATCCCGTAAAGTTTTGATGCGGCAGACAATGCTTCGTCCAAATTTCCCATTCTTTCTTTAACCTTGCTTAATAGGCAAAGAGAGCTTTCGTGCCCGGGGTTTATACTCAAAACCTTATCAAGATACTGTAAAGATCTTTCGTAATTATTCATAAGAAAATACAATTCGGCAATTTGGTATAGGATTTCAATATTGTCATTTTCTGTTTCAATTGCTTTGTATAGCATTTCTATGGCTGGTTTGTAATATTTTTGCTCTTTTAATTCAAATGCCTGTTTTATGTATTCTATAGTATCTTTGTTTTCCATTGTTTAGTATCCTATTCTTCATCAAAATTTTGCGGTATATACGGAAGTTCTTTTATTTCTTCTTCTTTAGATTTTTGTTTTTGTTTAAAATTAAACAGATTTTTTAAGTTCCAATGTCTTTTATATTTTTTATTATTTTTTTCGACTTTTTTATTTATTATAATCAAAACTTCATCTTTTTTTGCCATTTTCAAATTATTTCTTGCAATGCCTTCCAAACTGTTGTCTGACGTTACCATTTTTTTCTCGGCTTTTAAGTCTTGATTGTGCATTTTTGTTTGCTTCAAAAGATTTTGCAGGGTAACGGTTTTTGCCTGATAAGAAATTATTTTGGAAATATTCAAAATAGCGCCGTAACCTATTTGAAAAAGGCAAAATACCAGAACAATAGTCAAAAAAGAATAATAAACCCCTGTAGGTTGAGGTCTTTTGTGGTCTTTGTTGTGAAATTCCGATTTATCTTTTTTCATCATGCACCCGCTAATAAATTATAAACCAAAACTTGCGTTTAGTACAAAAACCTTTACAATTTAGAACTTAAAATTCGTTGAGAATTTGAACTGATTTTTGAAAGTATTATTTACTTCATCGTAGGTTTCATTGGCGCCGATTTCAAAATTTAATCTGTCGGTGTCTTTGTTGCCGAACGGATTTATAGATAGCGAAACTTCGGCTTTTTTCCTTTTCTTTGCAGTATCAACGCTGACATAGCTTTTTATTTTGAAATATTGGTTAATCGCAAATTCGGGCGACAGGTAGAAATTGTTGTTATAGTCGTTGTTTGTGGAGTTGATTGTTTTTGCAAAAGATGTGCTTATTGCAAAGTTTTTGTATTGATATTTTGAGTAAATTCCTGATGATTGTTCGAGTTCGCCATAGTCAATACCTTGATTATAAGTTGTTCCTGCACTCCAACCGCCTTTTACGGTTTTTGAAGCTTCTCCCGACATCGGTTTTATGCTGTACTCTGAACCGTTGCGCATAGTATATGCTTTGTTTGAAAAAAGCGATTCCGATGGTTTTAAGCTGCCAAAATAATTTTCTTTAACCGATACGGGTTTATTTATCTTTACCGCAAGATACTGATTGTTGTTAAGACTTAAATTAACTGCATTTTCTTCATCTTCATCATAAGAAACCGAACCTTTTAAAATGTATGAGTACATATCGTCAAGATTGTATGTATCGTCATTTTGAGCGGTTTCATCGCTTTGTGCTTCGGCGGAGGTTTCTGTTTCGTCTTCAGATTGATTGTCATCGCTTGATGTGTCTGCCGTGATATCATCACTTACGATATCTTTTTTCTTGGCTTTAGATTTTTTATCGGAGGGGGTGTTTGTTTTGGTATCAGAATTTGTGTCAATATCAATTTCATCGGTGTCGTCGTTTACATCTATGTTATCGGATGATTTATCGTCATCGGGAATATGATATGTAAAAACTCCGTTTTTAGAAGAAGTCGTAAGAATTTGGCTGATAATGTTGTTCGCATTGCCTTGCGCATATATCGGGGAAACTAAAAATGTAGAAATTAATAAAGCTATACTAAACTTCTTCATAATAGAATATTTTATAATATAAAATAAATTCTTCAATAATGTTTTTGAATGAAATATGAATAAGAAATTATATAAAAACAGCTTTCGTAAGGGTTCAGATGGCTCTTTTTATATCTGTGCTAATTTTAAATATAAATATTTTTTGTTATTGGTATTTGAATATAATATTTTTGTTGTATAATATAAGATATAAGATTAAATAAACGTATCGGTCGATGTGGTACTCTGCCGAAGAAAAGGCGAACCGTTGAGCCTTTTCTGAGAGGGTTCTGCCAGACAGAACATCCGCCACGAGACGGTATGGGCGAAATTGACAATTAAATAATAAGTTTTATGATAATACTAATACCAGTCGATGTGGTGGAATGGTAGACACGCATGTTTAAGGGACATGTGGCGAGAGCTGTGGGGGTTCAAGTCCCCCCGTCGACACCATAAAAAGGAATCAAGCAAAAGCTTGGTTCCTTTTTATAATGTCAGGGGAGCCTTGGATAACCGACATTTCCCGTTCCTCTTTTAGAAGCTGTTTTTAATGACTCATCTACTTCTTTTATGGAGCAACCTTGAGGGTCAAGATGTATTCCTGCATCTTTCAGCAAATCATACACCCATAAATCCGTTTTAACTTCTTTCTTTGCCATACTATCACTTCTCGTAACAGGATTATAACGAAATATTAAGAAATGTTAACCGTATAAATGACGTATATTTTGAGAGCTTGTTATGTATTAGCCTTGATTCAAGGCGGTGCGGTGTGCTTCTCGCTCCTGTTTGATACAATCTCTTATCATAGTTTTTAAAAGATTTATCTTTTCTTCAAATATTCCCATCCCCGGGATATTGTCAAAATTATAATCTTCAATTTTCAATCCTTGAGCTCTCAATCTTTTTGCAGTTTGACGTTGAACCTTATACGCATTAACTTCTGACATAAGGCAATAGCGCATATCTTGCAGATAATCCAGTTTATCCGATATGTTCATCCCCTGCAAAAATTCTTCTGTCTTGCGTTTAATCAATTTCAAAACAAGTCGTTTCTTTTTGCGTGATTTTGCCGATTCCGTATTATAAAAATAATCGTCATAAAAGAAGTTATAATCGTCGTTTTCTAATCCCTTTTTAATCAATTTTTGAGAACGGGCAATGTATTTAGGATTATAAAATTCATCTGCCACATGTTGAAATTCGTGCATAAAAACAGGCAAATTGCTTGTTCTTATGGAATTAGAAATTGCGCTTACCTGTATTGAAACGGATTCTATGTCATTTTTCTTGTTCGTAACCCCGATACAAAGCCCGTCATAAACGTCATCGGCATCTTTTATATCAAACTTGTCCACGCTTACCTTGAACCCTTTGTCAGGCATGGCTGCTTTAATATCCTTTTGCAAATCGGAAAACGATGCAATGGAATAATCATCTTTCATTTTCCCCGAAAGTTGATTAAATAAAGTTTCTGTCAGTTCAAAAGCTTTTTTATCCCTTTGTTTAAATGAACCTTTGACGGTTTTTAAAGAGGGTTGGACGGTTGGTAATAATTTATTTATATTCATAAGATTTATAATGTTTGTAAATATTTTTTTTTGATACGGTTTTTTAAGTAATTTGCTATGATTTTTCAAGGAATTGTTTATGCATTTCCCGTTCCTGTTTTATATAATCTTTGGCAAGTTGTTTCAGCAAATCGATTTTTTCTTTGAACAACCCTTTTTTAGGATAATTTATCGGAGCGGGTTTTACTAAAAAGCCTTTGGATTTTAACTTTGATGCAATTTTATATTGAGTTTTATATGCATTAAGTTCTGAAGTCAAAGAATACCTCATATCCTGAATATAATCCAGTTTGTCCGAGATATCGAAATTTTCCAAAAATTCTTTGGTTTTATTCTTGATAAGTTCTAAAAGCTCTTTCTTTTTCTTTCTCGTTTTAAAAAATTCTTCGCAGTAAAAATTATCTTTATAAAAATAAATGTACTCGTTAGTATCCAACCCTTTTTTTACCAATTTTTGCACACGAGTCATATATTTAGGGTTGTACATATCATCAACCGCATGCAAAAATTCGTGTGAAAGTACGGGAATATGGCATGCTCTCAAAGCCTGATGCGGGCACTCAACATCAATTTCAAGCGATTTAACATTGTCATTTGCATCAAAAATCCCTTTGCAAACTCCGTCATAAGTCGCATCTTTATCGGGTTTTATGCTCTTTAGTTTTATTTTAAAATTCTTGTCGGGTAAAACGGAATCCATGCTCTTTTGTAATTGCTCGTTTGGAACGATGCTGTAATCGTCTTTGAAATCTCTAATAATTTCCTTGTAAAATTGCTCGGTAAGCTGACGGGCAGCTTTGTTACGGTGTTTTGCGCTGCCTTTTACTACACTTAAAGACGGTTGGATGGATGGTAATAATTTATTAACGAGCATAAATTATTCAAAACGTGTAAATATATTTTTTGCTTTTTTGATTTGTTAAAATGTTAAATTAATGATATTTTAAATGTATGCTTGATTTAATAATATTATTTGTACTTTTGAACAGAGATTTGACGATGTATTCGGTCAAAAAGCATATTGCTTTTAAATTTGCACCGTATACAAATCCGAGTTTCGGCGCCATAAAACCCGCCCTTGTTCGTCTTGAAAAATCAAAATTCATAACTTCATCCAAAGTAATGTCAGACGGCGGAAAATTATCGGTTTTTTATTCGATAACAAAAGACGGCTTGAAAGAATTAAAAAAATTGCTGCTAGAACCTTTTTCAAAAAATCCGCAGCAATTTTTGTCTGATGCGAGAATAAAACTTTCTTGTGCATCATTTTTAGGCAGAGAAGATTTTCAAACAATGCTCAATGAAATCAAAACGGGCGCATACTTACATAAAAATAATGCACAAAACTTGATTTCGGATAAATATAATCAGCCTGATTTTTATCAGAGAATTGTTCTTGATAATACGATTTGCGAATATAACAACTTTATTTCAATGCTTGAAGGGTTTGAAAAATAAATGGGGGCTATTGTTGACAGCGTTTTGGATAATTCTATCGCTCAAGATTTGGGAATACAAAGGGGCGATGAACTCTTAACGGTAGACGGGCAAAAAATGTCCGATATGATTGATTATGAATTTTATATGAAATCAGAATGCGTTACGATTGTTATCAAGCGTACGAACGGCGAACTTGAAGAAATTGAGATTGAAAAAGATTATGATGAGGATTTGGGAATTGTATTTCAAAGTGCCGTGTTTGACAGAATTAAACCATGTTTAAATCATTGCATATTTTGTTTTGTCGATCAACAGCCCAAAGGCTTGAGAGATACCCTTTACATTAAAGATGATGACTACAGATTGTCATATTTGCAGGGTACATATATTACGTTAACCAACCTGACTGAAAAAGATAAAGAGCGCATAAAAAGAATGCACTTAGGGCCTTTTTATGTTTCTGTTCATACAACAAACCCCGAACTTCGTGTAAAAATGCTCAGAAACCCGAATGCAGGTAAGGCACTTGAAAATTTGAAATGGTTCAGAAAAAATAAAATTCCGTTCAATGCCCAAATTGTACTTTGTCCGGGGATAAATGACGGCAAGGAACTTGAAAGGACGTTAAGTGATTTGGCGCAATTAAAAACGACCGTGTTATCTACGGCAATTGTACCTGTCGGAATTACGCAGTTTCGCAAGGAAAAATTAAAAAGGGTTGATGTTAAGTGCGCAAAAGAAACCATAGAAATTGCTTCAAAATTCAAACGGGTAGTATGTTCTGATGAATTTTTCCTTTTGGCTGATGAACCTATACCGCCCGCCAAATATTACGGCAACTTTTCTCAACTTGATGACGGGGTGGGAGCGTTGAGAATGTTTTATGATGATTTTAAAAAATTAAAACTGCCCAAACAAGTGTCTAAACCTTATAAAATAATTTTTGCGTGCTCTTATGCGGCAAAAGATATGCTTGGTAAAATTGCACCGAAATTGAATAAAATTAAAAACCTTGAAGTGAAAATTTGTCCCGTAAAATCAACATATTGGGGTGAAGATATTACTGTAGCGGGGTTGATTACAACAGATGACCTTATAAGAACTTTGAAAGACGAAATCTGTGATATGGTTGTAATTCCGTCTGTAATGCTACGTCCGTACAGCGAGGATTTTTTGGACGGTAAAAATTTGGATTATGTAAAATCGCAAACAAAAAAAGATTTCTTCGTCCAACAGAATATCTATTCGCTAAAAGAAGTGGTCGATTTTATTCATACGATTTAAATCCTATGGTAAAGGCTGATGAAGTTCATATTTTTACATTAAAATACTTTTGGATTTGGCGTATTATTGAAGTTTTGTATCGGGTTATATTATAATACATTTGAAATGTTTAACAATACAGACAAACGATATAACCAATTCAGCGCATATTTGAAAAACAAATTCGGTGCTAAAGTTTATAAAATAACAATCGATGCAGGATTTTCGTGCCCGAACAGGGACGGCACGATATCTTCAGGCGGCTGTATTTTTTGTGATGATACGGGAAGTTTCTCGCAGGCGCATTCAAACAGATTTTCAATTGATGAGCAGATAAAATCAGGTGCAGAAACTCTTTCAAAAAGATTTAAAGCGCAAAAATTTATGTCCTACTTCCAAGCCTACACAAATACTTATAAACCCGTCAATGAGCTTGAAAAAATTTACCGCCAATCTCTCAATCACCCCGACATCGTCGGAATTTCAATCGGTACACGTCCCGATTGCGTAGATGAGGATAAATTAAATTTAATATCAGATATTTCAAAAGATTATTACACTTGGATTGAATACGGGTTGCAATCAAGTCATGACAAAACCTTGAAAAAAATTAACAGAGGGCATGATTATGATTGTTTTTTGCGTGCTTATGAAAAAACAAAAGAAAAAGGGATAAATGTTTGTGTGCACGTAATTTTAGGCTTGTGGGAATCTCGAGATGAAATGCTTGAAACCGCACAAAGGCTTGCAAATTTAAAAATTGACGGAATAAAAATCCACATGCTTTGCGCCCTGCAAAATACAAAGCTTGCCCAAATGTATGAGCAAGGCGAAATTGATTTTATGAGCGAAGATGAATATGTAAATTTGGTTTGCGATTTTCTTGAAATTCTTCCGCCCGAAACGACAATTCACCGTCTTGCAGGCAACGGCTACAGAAAAACTCTGGTTGCTCCACGTTGGCTCGGGGCAAAGCTTGACACTCTGAATAGAATTGACAGAGAATTTTTAAGGCGAAATTCTTATCAAGGCATAAAATATTCTTCTTAAAGTGTAATTTTTTAGCTTCGCAAATAACTTTTGCAAAATGAAAAATATAATGATATACTGATTTTATGGAAAATAAAGTAAAAATAGGACTAATCGGACTGGGAACAGTCGGGAGCGGGGTTTATAAAACTCTGCAAAATATTGATAATGCCGAAATTGTAAAAATTGCAGTTCACAATAAGAACAAAAAAAGAAATATCGAAAATTTGGATGAAAATATTATAACGGACAATGCTTATGAAGTCGTAAATGACCCTGAAATCCAAATTGTAGCCGAACTTATAGGAGGAGTTGAACCTGCATTTGACTTAATAAAAACCGCAATAAAAAACGGCAAACATATAGTTACCGCAAACAAAGAACTTCTTGCAAAGCATGGTGAAGAATTGTTTGATTATGCGCAAAAATATAATCGTGTAATCTTATATGAAGCAGCAATTGCAGGCGGAATACCTTTAATAATGCCCATTAAAACAATCCTTGCGGGGAATAAAATCAACAAAATTATGGCAATATTAAATGGAACAACAAATTATATCCTTACAAAAATGGACGTCTTGGGTTCATCGTATAATGATGTACTTGCCGAAGCGCAGGATTTGGGGTATGCCGAAACCAACCCTACGGGTGATGTTGAAGGGTATGATGCAGCTTACAAAATTACCACGCTTGCAACGATTGCGTTTAACAAAAAAATAAAACTTGAAAATGTTTATAGAGAAGGCATTACAAAAATCCGCCCGCAGGATATGCTTTCGGCAAATGAAATGGGTTATAAAATCAAACTTATTGCAATGGCAGAAATTAATAAAAACGGCGAAGCTGATGTAAGGGTTCATCCGATGTTGATTCAAAAATCACAGCCTCTTGCACATATTGATTATGTAACAAACGCCGTAACTTTATGCGGCGAGCCTGTCGGGGAAATTACTCTTTCGGGTCCCGGGGCGGGTGAATTTCCTACCGCAAGTTCTGTTGTAGGTGATATTCTTGCCATAATGTCTGAAATCGGTAAATCTGATTACATTTTGCCTATGATGAGATGCAATCACAGCACAAATGCAAAAATGATTGATATATCAGAAACAGAAAACAGATATTATATTTCAATCAGCGCTAATAATAATCTCGGTGTAATCGGACATTTGGGCAAGGCTTGCGAAGAAAATAATATTTCGCTTGCAAGTATCGTTCAAAAAGAAATCGGGAAAAATCATTGCGCAGAAATTACCGTTATTACCGAACGCTGCAAAGAAAAGAATATGCAAAATGTTATCAACATATTAAAAAATGACAGCAGTATTTTGAACGTAAACAGCCTGATTAGGGTTCAGAGATAAAAAATATAAATAAAATAAAAAAAGAAAAAAGAACTCAAATGATTTTGAGTTCTTTTTTCTTAACTGGTAGGCGATATGTGACTTGAACACATGACCCCCACAACGTCAATGTGGTGCGCTACCATTGTAAAATGACAGATGGTATGGTTTTATTAGACAGATAGTTTGCACTTTTTGGTAAAGATAATATTTTTAGAGTTTTATTATTTAAGTTAATATTTCTTCATAAACATGGCAATTTTTCGTGTGTTCATGACTTTATATATATGGTTAGGTGTTTAACAAGGTAGAACTATGACAGACTTCTCTGTAACACAATACAATCCATATAATATGTATCAGAACTTTGGGTATAACCCAGCATTCAGAGGTGCAACCGTTCCACAGAATAATTACAACTCTGTACCTCAAATGACACAACAACCTGATACTGTTTCATTTAGTGTTAATAAGCAGATACAGAATGAAAAACAGGGATTGTCTAATGGTGCTAAATTGGGTATTGGTGCAGGCATAGTTCTTGGACTTGGTACACTGGCTTATGTCCTAACAAGAGGTAAAGCAGGTTCAAAGCAGGTGCAACAATTAGCTGAACATCTTGATTTCAAACCAGCTAAAACAATACAAGAAGCTAAAATATTTGCTAAAGATAGATTGGGTGTACATTATAATGAGATTGAAGACTTAGAAACAATGAACTTCTTCAATGAATGGTTGACTGGAGTACATAACAAGTGTAAGGTAATTGACAAATCTTCTTATCCTAAATTCATATCTAATTATAGTAAATTGGAAGGAGATACCCTAGCATGCCTGTGCGATGATGTTCTAAAATATGGTAACCAAGAAGGTTATGTAATGGGTGTAAATATGCCACTTATAAAGAACTTTGGGGCGTCAATGGATAGATGGATATGCGATGGTAGTGTTATAGCAAAAAATAAAGCAGGAAAGTATGTTATTACGAATAATGCTTATGATACAGAGTTTACAAGAAGTTTAGTAAAACGGATGAATGAATACAATCCAAACACTACTACTCTCAAAGAAAAGAATAGAATAATACTTGATATAATGGGACTTCAAGATGGTAAAATGGTAAATGGTAAAATACAAGCTCTTCATTATGATGATTTCCATTACTTAAACCATGAACTAGGACATTTAAGACATCAAGAGTGTGTTAATAACTATAACTTGATGAAGAAAATAGAAGAATATAAGACTATGGGAGAGCCTGTGTCGGATATAACAAAAGAATTTGTTACAGATAAACAAATTCAGCAAACAGCCAGAAAAGTTTCAGATTATGCAACAGAGTCCCCATTAGAATTTGTAGCAGAGACCTTTTCACAATTGATGGAAGGTAAGACATTCCCAGAGGACGTAATGGCTTTGTATAAGAAGTATGGTGGGCCTAGCATATCATAATTAAGTCACATTACCCATCCTATTCAAGAAGTTGTAAAGATTACCGACTGAACAGCCATACTGCTTGGCGATAATGGTTTTCGGTACTTTTAGAGCTCCCAGCCGAAGTATATTGGCAGATTGCTCATCAAGTTTAGATTTATCTTTACCAAATAAACCATACCTTACCCAAAAAAGCGTTCTATACCAAAAAAACCGCTTTAAAAAATTTCTTACTATTATTGGAAAGTAAGCGACCGGTGTGAGTAAATAATGAGTAAGTATGAGTAAATCGGTTTTTTTGGTATAGTTGTACTTCCGACCGCTAAACCCCCTGCAACGAGCGAGTTTTAGAAAATAAAATAGCCAAACTAACAAAACCAAACTACTCGTCTAACTACAACCATCTGCGCTAATCGCCCAATTAAAAAAGGAGACACCCGGATTTGAACCGGGGATAAAAGCTTTGCAGGCTTCTGCCTTACCACTTGGCCATGTCTCCTTAATATGTATCTATAATATACAAGACACATACAACGATGTCAAATATATTATGGTTAAAATCTTACTTACCTTTAGCAAGAATCGTATGCAGCATATTCTTTGCAAATTCAAGCTGAGAATCGGTTTTTGTGTCCAAATCATTTTTTGTAAGCGTTATTTCAACATCAGGAGAAATTCCTTTTTTATTGATGTCATGTCCTGCGGGAGTTAAATATTTGGCTATGGTTAAATTCAAGCCTGTTTCGTTCGGCATCGGAATTATTTTTTGCACCATACCTTTGCCGAATGTTCTTGTGCCAACAAGTTTTGCTTTGTGGTAATCTTTCAATGCACCTGACAGTATCTCGCTTGCACTTGCGCTTGTTTCATCGACAAGAATTACTATGGGTTTGTTTATATTTACATCTGTTCTCTGTGCATCAATATCATGCCTGTAGCCGTTACGTCCGACAATACTTACAAGCCTGCCTTTATTTATAAACAGGTTCGCAATAAACACCGCATTTGATAACAGCCCGCCCGAATTGCCTCTCAAATCAATTATCAGACCTTTTGTATTAATCGTATTTTCTAAAGCCTCCAAAAATTCGTTCGGGGTAGAAGAACTTATAAAACTCGATATCTGAATATAGCCGATATCTTTATAGTTCGTACTTTTTACGGTTTTAATCGTTATTTCTTTTCTTATAATCTTTTTTTCGATTTTTTCAGTCCTGCGCTGAATTTCAATTGTAACGATGGTATTTGGCAACCCTTTTACCAGATTAGAAACTTCTGCAAGCGATAATCCGCTGACTTTTTTCCCGTCAACGGCAGTTATTATATCCCCGCTTTTTAGTCCTGCGAATTGAGCGGGTGCTTGGTCTATAACATTAATTATTCTGATTTTGCCCGAATCATTTATTATGCTCACGCCGATACCCGAAATTTTAGACGAAATCGAATTGTTTTGTTTTGCAAATTCTTCTTTAGACATAAATCTTGAATACGGATCGTTCAAGCTTGCAAGCATGGTATCTGTTGCGACCTTAGCATCATCTGCCGTTTTGATTTTGTTCTGATAATGCTCTTTCCACCTGTTCCAATGCTGATCGTTGAAGCTTGAATCATAGTATTCGTTTTTTATTACATGCCAATTTTTATCAAAAAGTTTTTGCGGCGATACGTTATGAGTATTGACCGTTTGGGCATTGTCATTAAAAACGGGGTTGTTGTTTTCGACATAAATTTGCCGCAAACCGTATATGCCCGCACAAACTATCACTAATGTAATTAAAACGGTAATTCTTCGCTTCATTATACAATAATTTAACAACAATAAATTTGTATAATCAATATACTTTTTGCGTAAAATATGTGTTTATTTTTTTTATTACAAATCTTCAAATCCGGGAGAATATGAAGGCAAACCTTTATATCCGGGGTTTTGCATAACGGATTTTTTAATATATTTATTTGTGTAGTTGCCTTTTTCAAGCAATTTTTTTAAAGTATTTTCTCTGCGCACAAGAGCCGAACTTGTGTCATTACTTTTTGGATAAAGTTTCAAAATTTCATCCCATACAACAGCTTCCATAGTCCATGCATAAGTTTCTTCGGCAAGAGAATTAAACTCGTCCTGATGCAGCGCTTCATGCGATAACAATGCCGCAATCGAACCTGCGGGAGCATCTTTGTGGCGGTTGCTTATATAGATATAGAGTTTTTTGCCTTTCTTCCAACCTAAAGCATCAAAGGTTGCATATTCGGGGTTGATTTCTCCGAGGTTTTTAAATTCAATTCTGACAGGTTTTTGAGATAAGTTGTTTCCTAAAATAGCGTTTCTTGAGAACATGCCTGTTGTATCTTTGAGCATATCCAATGCCACATAAAAAATTTCATCACTTCCTACTTTTTTATAACTCGGCGCAATTTGCTTGATATAAAGCGGAGTGTATTTGTCAGGATACTGCTTGGGAACAATCTCGCTTGTAATGTCTTTAGACTGTGCCTGTTCCTCGTCTGCTGCAAATACGGGGGCGCATACGGCAAAATTTAAAAACAAAGCGGGTAATAACAGTAAATTAACAATTATTTTCTTCTTATTCATACTTATCCACATCTCCATAAATCTCAGATAACATGTATTATATTTATGTTTTACCAAAAGACAAATTTTTAAGCAAATATTAAGAAATATGAAAAATCCGTTGTCAGACAAGGTATTTTTCATTGGTGTGAACGCACCTTACTATCTTATACATTTCCGTACACAACCTGTTCCAAATCATCTTCAAGCAGACTCTTGCGGAACATGTCGCAATCTGATGCCATGGCATAAACATCTTCGTACTCTTGCGAATGAAGCAAGGACGAAATATCCGTATTTTCAAAGTTCTTAATTATATAAAAATTATCCCGTCTGTCCGTAATGTCAAGCAAACCGTATTTATTAAACAATTCAAGCAGATTTTTTACGACTTCAACAGATTTGCCCAAAAAGCTTGCACATCTGATAAATTCAATTTTGCCGTTATTATTATGCTGTGCAAATTTTATCATTCCTGCAAAAGTTTTTAAAAGTGAGGTTTCATCATAGATTTTGGGTTCAAAATTCATAAAATGCAACCCGACGGGTTCTGCCGTATTCAATATCATATCAAATGTTTTTCTGTCTGCGGGATAGTCAAAAAACATTACGTAGTCGCATTTTTCAACATTATTTCTTGTGAAAATTCTTGAACTTATCGCATTATAAGGCAACAAAGAATCTACAACCGACTTACATTCGGCAAAAACTTTTATTTTCAATTTCGTATTTTTTAAATAATCGTTTACGTTATTCAAAAATCCCGTTTTTTGCCTGTAATCGTAGATTTTATACCTTGCTGTACCGACGGCATCTTCATCTTTTAATTTATCCGAATGAATGTCATCTGCTATAAGCTGAACACTTACGCTGCCGTTAAATTCGTTTTTCTGCGGGTGAAATGCCAAATCGAGCTTGTCGCCTTTGTTTAAACTTACATCACCTTTGCTCCACCATATTGCGGGGAACGAATATCCGTCTTTTGCAACGGTCAACTTCAAGTGCTTATTCCCGCTGCCCATCAATTTTTTATCAAGTACGGTAAAATTATCCGTTTCAAATATAGGGCTCGGATTTCCCTGTCCGAAAGGTTCAAGTTCGGATAGGTGTTCAACCAAATCAAGTGTTATATCCTGTGCATTGAGTTTTAAATCAATATCAATAAACGGTTTTAAATCCTGCCCCGAAACATAAGCGCTAACACTTTCATTCAAAGCTTTTTTCACGGTTTCAAACGAATATTTCGAACTGTCAAAACTAAATCCGCCTGCCAATTCATGCCCGCCAAAGCCCTCAAAAAGTTCAGAATTTTCGCTCATAATATCATACAAGTGTACCCCTTTGATACTTCTTGCCGAGCACTTAAAAATCCCGTCTTTTTTAGTCATCAAAAATGCGGGTTTATAATATTTTTCAACGAATTTTGACGCTACAATCCCGATAATTCCGACATTCCAGTTTTCATCATATAAAATAATTGCGGGATTTTTACCGCCTTCTTTTTTATACATTTCATCGGCTTGTTTAAAGGTTTCATCACAAAGCTTTTGCCTTACGCTGTTTAATTCGTTGAGATTTTCTATGGCAACTTTTATTTCAGAAACATTATCGGATACAAGAATTTTGATTGCGGATTCAACCGTATCAAGTCTGCCTGATGCATTGATTCTCGGCGCAATACCGAAAGCAATATTTTCGGAAGTTACCCCTTTTGTTATATCATAATGAGCACTTTCAAGAAGTAATTTTAACCCCTCATGTTTCCCCTGCGAGATTAAATCAAGCCCTTTTGTAATAAGTTTTCTGTTCTCTCCGAGCAGCGGAACAATATCGGCAATCGTTCCGACGGCAACAAACGGAAGAATTTCGTTTATAAAAGCCGTTTTTTGATAATGATTAAGCAAACCTTGGGCAACTTTGAATGCAACCCCGCAGCCTGCAAGATATGTCAAATATTCTATTTGTTTTGTGGTTAAGGTATCTGATAAAGCATTCGGAGCTTTGGGATTTATTATTGCATAAGCTTTAGGCAAAATTTCGGGCGCCTCGTGGTGATCTGTTATAATTATATCCATTTGTTTAAAGCTGTTGACAAATTTAACCTGTTCAACGTCAGATATCCCGCAATCAACCGTTATAAGAACTTTTGGTTTTAAGGTTGTCATGATATTTATTAATAATGTCGTATTTAGTCCGTGTCCTTGAGTTTCTCTGTTGGGGATACGGTAATCAACCTTTGCGCCGAGATATTTGAAAGTTTTATATAAAACAGAAGTTGAGGTTACACCGTCAGCATCAAAATCGCCGTAAATGACAATTTGTTCATTATTATCAATCGCTTTTGACAATCTTTCGACAACTTTCGGCATATCGGTAAAAGCCTGCGGGGAAGTCAATTTCATCTCAAGCGGATTTAAAAAATCTTTGACATCTTCCTCTTTTGTTATTCCTCTGGAATTTAGTAAAGTTTCGACAAGTGATTTGCCGCAATGTTCGGTAGTTTGTTTCAAAATCCACTCTTTTTTCATCTCAAACACTCCCTTTAGTCTAATAATATCATAGTCCGTCAATCAGGCAATATATATAACTTTTTTAATAAAATGAGTATTATACGCAAAAAAAAAGAAACTTTCTATTAAAAGTTTCTTTTTTAGTGTTCTTTTTTTATGTTGAAAAGCTTAATTAAGCTTTTTGTACTTTACCTGCTTTGATGCAAGATGTACAAACTCTTATTCTTTTAGTTGAACCGTTTACAACAGCTTTTACAGACTGCAAGTTAGGTTCTTGCGTACGAATATTTTGTTTCATTGAGAAAGATCTGCCGGCAGATTTTCTGGGAGCTTTTCCGCATATTTCACAACATTTTGCCATAATTATATTCCTTTTCCAGTTTAAATCGTTAACATTTACTATATTAACTTAAAAATAGTTTTTTGCAAGATGTATCTTTGTTAAAGTGTTAAATTTTGTAAAATCTCGTTTGTTTTATGTTAATATAAACGTATGAAAAAATTATTATCCGCACTTATTATTATTTGCAATTTAGCACCATATGCGGCGGCAAATCAGTATTACCCCGAGTTTGACAAGATGAAAACCATGCGATGCGATATCGTTGAAACAACTTTTGACGCAAATGATAAAGAAATTGCCGTAACCGGATATTTCAGAATTTTCAGGCTTGACGATGAAAATAAACTTCTCTATCTGCAAAAGAATTTTATAAATAATTTAACCGCCTATGATGATGAAAAAATAACTTTCAACGATGAAACCCTGACAGATAATTCAATTATCAGAATTCAGGCGCAAATCGACAGAAAGCAGATGAAATACACTTCTTCATCATATATTGAATATGACGATTCAAATTTCGGCGAACAAAAATCCGTCGGAATCGGTGAATGCAAATATATTTAAAAAGTCCTTAATTATTCTATTGTGTAGACTTTTTTGTAATACAACCATGCCCCGAGCAATGCAAGGATAATATCGGGCAGCCATGCAGCAAGATACGGATTAATTGTTCCTGCGTTGCCGAATGACACCGCAAGTGCTCTTAACACGTAAAATGCAAAGATTATCAAAATCGTAAATAAAAATCCCCGGTTATATCTTATTCTCGGCGGAGTAATCGCCAGCGGAACACCTAACAAAACAAATACGATAGTTGCTACGGGTAGTGCAAGTTTATCAAACAGCTGTACTATGTAACCGTTTTTTTGATCTTCAGGTACATCGGGGCTTTTAATAAATTTAGCCAAATTGACAAAATTCATCTCTCTTGCCAGATTTTTGTCAAGTTCTGCCGACAAATCAATACCGAATTTAACGTTTGAAGTATCAAACAATGTTGTATTCAAAATCTGTCCGTCGCTGTCTATCGTATAGATTGCGCCTTTATCAAAAATCCAACCTCCCGGGGTGGTCTTACCCTCTCTTGCCTGCAAAACCTGTATAGTCCCGACTTTTGAATTATCAAGAACCGTTACGTTATAAAGTGTTTTATGTTTGCTGTAACCTACATAGAATAAACGTTTTAAATATGCACCGTCGCCGAGTTCTTTGAATACGAAATTTTCTTTTCCGTCAGGAATATTTTTCTGTCCCAAAGACCACAGAGCCAAATCTTTTGAAGTTTTTGTCATAATAGGTGCAACACTTTCATTAATGACAAATGTTGAAATCGCCATGATTACGGCAAAAATAAATATCGGTTTTGCTATTCTGTTAATCCCGATTCCGCATGATCTCATTACGGTAATTTCGGAAGATAAACTCAATCTGTTCAAAACCATTACCGTTGCTAAAAGTACACCCATCGGGATGGATAAGACAATTGCTGTCGGGAAGTTCAAAAGTATCATGATTAATGCGATTTTAAACGGCACGCCGAATTGCGACATCTGCTTAATTAAAGTGATGAATGTGTCTGATGCGAATATGATTGTAGAAAAGACAAATACACCCATTAAAAACATTACTATGATTTGTTTTAAAAGGTATCTGTCTAATATCTTTATTCTGTTATATTGCTTTTTTAAAAATTGAACTGTTCCTGACCACATAAATGAATTTTAATCTAAACAAATATTTTAGGCAAATTATATTTGCAGAAATTTTTAATTAGATTCTCTTAAAAGCAAAATGGTCTGTCTAATCTCTGTTTTCAAGTACCCGAGCTGTTCTCTGATATTATTCGGATTGTATATATACCCTTCCCCGCTATACGAAAGATACGGGTTATATTTTTCGGCTTCGGATCTTAGGGTGGCAACGGTTTTTGTATGAGCACTCAATTCCATAAGCCTTTTGTAAGACACAAATTCTGCCTCGGGTCTGTTTGCATATTTATCTCTGAAATATTCAACGCTTTTATTGAAATAATATACTTTTGCATTAAAAATTTGGACATTTTGATTGTCATCAATTATATCGTAAATTTCTTCAAGTGTCGGAATAAATTCGTTCAAATCGTTTACATATTTGCTTGTTTTGTCGGTTTTTAAAATAATATTTATAAATGACGGATCTTCAATCGGCGCAGGTTTAATTTCGCCTTCTGAATTAAAATCCTTTGACGGAATAGGTTTTACTTCAGATGAAGTTTTTTCGGTTGCCTCGGGGTTAGACGCATAATCTCTTGTCAATTCGGGCAATGACCCGACATATCCCTTGCCGTCAACGGGGAGTTTATCTTTCCCGTAACAGGTGATATTAGAGCACAACAGTACAAAAAATATTGCAAATATTAAACCGCACTTTTTCATACCCATATTATAATTATTTATTTTAAGAAATCATCATTTGTTTACATTAAAAAAATGATAATCACTTATCTGCCTATAGAACTGTGTCTACATTTCATCAAGCAACAATGTAGGTTCGGGGATTGGGTTTTGAAATTCAACATCAAGATTTAAGTCTTGAGCTTTGTTTAAATCTTCCTGTGCTTCTTTTTCTTTTCCGAGTTTTTTATAAAGCTGTGCTCTTTCAAAATACAGACGGTTTTCCATTAAATAAATTCTGTCTTGCGAAGATTTTTCAATAAGTTCGTTATAAAGTTTCAGCGCATCTTTATAATATCCCACATTGTACAAGAATTGCGCTTTATCCCACAATAAAGAATCTTTTTCATCGTCATTTTGCGTATTTTTAATTTCGTTATCAAAATCTTTTATGGCGCTTTTGTATTCTTTCAAATAGTATTTAATATAAATTTTATTATCAAAGCTCATCGATTTGTATTCATCGGTTTTTAATTTATAAGCCCTGTCATAATCTCTTATTGCGCCTTTATAGTCGCCCGTATAGAATTCTGCATAAGCTCTCAGAGAGTAGCATTGCGAATCAATAGGCAGAACTTTTGCCCATATCGTTGTGAATTTAACGACTTTATCATACTGCTCATTGCCGATAAGCTTGTACGCTTTTTCGCTCGGGGAGCCTATTCCGATACAAATTCCCGCAACAACAACCAACAGTATAAATATTTTAACCAATTCTTTTTTGAAATCGTTATAAGATTGATTTTCAATAAAATTTGATGACGGGAAATGAGTTTTTTTAAAGTCCCCGTAATTTTTTTTCAAATAGCATTCAAAAATCTTGGAAATAACCGAAAGTATAGCCCAGGTGAATAATATAACGATAACAATGGCAATAATTTTTACCGAACATTTTCTAAATAACTGATAATAAGGAAATACGAAACCGTAAATTACAAAAATATAAAATAAAAGCAGCGCAATTGCCGAAAATCTCTTAAAATGCTTAATGATACGGCGCAAATGATTGATTTCATCGGCTTCTAAAACCTTGTTTAACTTGTATCCGCCGAATGTGTTGTTGATAGATTTAATTATCGTTTCCCCGTCATCCGTAATGCTGTAAAAATTGACAGGTGAATGCTTATATAACCATTGTAGTATATTAATCTTCGCCATTGCGATAAATTTCCATATTCCTTATGAAAGTATTATATAATAAATTATTTTTTAGGATATATTTATTTAAAAAAAATATACAAAATATGAATATACTTGCCTTTTAGGCAATCATAGCTTGCAAAATCTTCTTAATAATTCGTAATCATCTGATTTTTAAAGGAGAAAAGATAATAAAAAAATATATCCCTCGCACCATGTGCGTGAGGGATACAAAGTTTTTAGTATTGCAGGTCGGAAAAATCCAACGCAAAAAATTTGTCGGGCTAAAAAGCCCGACTTACTTAAATACATTTTTCTATTGATGATCTTCGTCGTCTTTAATCGGATAAACGTAGTGTTCACCGCATTTAGGGCATACAACTTCCTGCTGTTTTCCGTCTTCAACCTGTGCAACTTCAAATAAACATTTACATCCTGATTGAACGCATCTGATTGCCCATGTAGGTCTGATTAGTCTTGCCATTTTATAACCCTCCTGTTTGTCAGAATTATAGCACATATCCTGCGGCAAGTCCATAATAAGACACATAATCTCATATTAAAAGTAAAAAATAACAGTTTACTCCTCTGAGGCGTTCATTTGTGGAGATTTTTCCAATCGTAAATGCGGCATAGTTAAAAATTGCAAACAAAAGTACCTTACTTTTTAGCGAAATTGAAAAATTCTTTCTTGAAAAATTTCGACTTCCGCAAAAAATAAGTTGTGTATGTTGACAAAATTGCCATGTGATTTTTGCACGTAAAAATCCTGTACATTATTTTTTAAATGTACTCATCACACTAAATTTTTCTCACACCACTCAAAACTCTTAATGCAGTTTTAAATTTTTTCTTTGGTTTAATGTTCTGCCGTTAATTCTTCCCAAATGCTCGGGACAACAACTAATGCAGTATAAACGATGAAACCAAATAGGATTAAGTTGATAGCCATACGATAACCTCCTTTGTCATCTTCTGTGCCATCCGTTGGAATATGCTTTCACATCTTCCATTAATATTAATCCCAAATTTTAAGAAAAATAACAATTAATTTAATAAAATATTGATGAATTTACAAAAATTCATATAAAATATAAGTATGAATGATTTTAATGCACGTGATATAGAAAAAATGTTCTCAAACCTATGTTGTTCAAGGTGCAGGAATGATTTTTCGGCAGACTCTCTAATCGTGAAACAAAAGATTAAAAATATTTATATCTGTAATCTGTCGTGCAAAAAATGCGGCAAAGATTTTGGCGATATAGTTTTACGCTATAACAAGCATCACAAAAAACATTCCCCGATGGTCGCAATTGACGGGCCTGATCCGATAAGTGCAGATGATGTAATTGATGCGCACAATTATATCAAGCACAATTTATAAAAAAAATTATGAAACCCATTCGGATACATCTCTTTTGGTCGGTGCCCAAACGCATTTTTCAAAACTTCTTGTTTTACAATAACGGCAGAACGGTACGGGTTTAACCATTGTATCAAGTATTGCCTGATGATTTCGAATTTTGTAAATATCAATATAATCATAAGGCGTTACTTCAAAATTCAATCCGAAATATTTGTTCAAATGTTCAATATGGGCAATCGTCGGGCATGTATATAATTTACCTTTTTTCAAGGTAACGCAATTTTTTACCTTACAATATGTAAAAGCATCCGCCCAGTATTGCTGACCGTCTTTATCAAGTTTCCAAGATCCCCAGTCTTTTTTATGTTCTTCGTTTGTTCTTGTTCCCGTATAGCCGCAAAATACGCCGAATTGCTTTGCTCTTGCATCAATTGTTTCATAATCGATTTTTAATCTGTACAATGAAACCCAAATTCTTATGTTTGATTTTTTGCATGCAAGCCAAAATTCATCAGGCTGTTCGGGCAACAAAATTCCGTTTGTGATTATAATTATTTGTGTATTTGGGAAAAATTCCCTCGCAATCTGGAAAAACTGCATAAGCTGCGGGTGCAGCAAAGGTTCTCCGCCAAGTAAAAACATTTGTCCGAGTTTTGCCCCTGTCAAAGCCGCAAGACGTCCTATGTCATTTTTAAAATCTTGCAAATCCAGATAAAATTCTTGCGCCAACGGCGAAAAATGTGTGCAGCCCTGACAGTTCAGGTTGCAATGATCTGTCAGGTGAACATCAATTTTTTCAAGCATTTCGGGTTTTTCTGTCATTATTATTAATCCTCAACCGCTTTTAACAATCTTTCCCAAACTTCATCAATCGAACCGCTTGCATCAATCGATTTTAAAACTTTCTTATCGTTGTAATAATCAAACAGCGGGTGAGTTTCTCTATAGTATGTTTCAAATCTTGCTTTTGCGGTTTCTTCGTTGTCATCTTTCCTTTGGGTTAAAGGACTTGAACAAATGTCGCATTTGCCCTCAACTTTGGGCGGTTTATATTTGAGGTTGTAAATTTCACCGCAATTTGAGCATGAACGGCGATTTACTATTCTTGAAATTAAAATATCAGGATCTATATCAAAATATATTGCTCTGAAATCCGCATCATTATCTTTGTCGATTTCTTTGTTAATATTGATAAGCATTTCCGCCTGCTCAAGACTTCTTGGATAACCGTCCAGGATATAACCGTTTTTGCAATCGTCTCGGCTCAATCTGTCTTTGATAATAGAACCGACAAGTTCGACGGGTACAAGATTTCCTTTGTCTATATATGATTTTGCAATTTTACCTTTTTCGGTACCGTTGGCAATCTCGGCTCTCAAAAGCGAACCTGTATCAATATGCGGTAATCCGAAGTGTTTTGCAAGTCTTGTTGTTTGAGTACCTTTTCCGCATGCGGGCGGTCCTAAAAATATTAATTCTTTTTTCATTTTGCTCTTCTTTCTTTTGTCGGTTTTTCCTATATCTTTATTTTACAATAATTTATAAAATTTTCAATAATACCGATTAATTATAAAAATTTTTATCTTTGTCTGTTTCTTTTCATTTTATAAACAAACATCAGAATTTCAGCGACGGCTTTATAAAGTTCGGGCGGAATCGGATGGTTGATATCGACCATTCTGAATAACGCCCTTGCAACAGGCGGGTTTTCTATTACGGGAACGCTGTTTTCTTCCGCAATCTTTATAATCTTTTTGGCGATAAGCTCTGTTCCTTTTGCAATAAGCATGGGCGAATCCATTTCTTCGGCTACATATTTAAGAGCGCATGCAACATGCGTTGGGTTTGTAACAACAAAATCCGCTGTCGGAACGGCATCCATTGCGCCCTGCTGAAGCATTTGCATACGGCGCTGTCTGAGTGCGGCTTTTACGTTGGGATCGCCTTCAGAGTTTTTGTATTCATCTTTTATTTCTTTAAATGACATTTTCTGGTCTTTTAAAAATTTCCATTTTGTAACCCCGTAATCAGCTGCGGAAATAATTAAAAAGGCAATACATGCTTTGAAAATAAATTCTGTCATAATTTTTCCGAACTCAATCATTACGGCAAAATTGTTATCTACTGCGGCAAGCATTAAGATTGATTCAATGTGTTCTTTATAAACCATCCAGCCGATATAGCCCAAGACGGCAACTTTTACTATGTTTTTAAACAGTTCAAAAAGGGTTTTAATTGACATAATATTTTTAAAATATTTGGTCGGGTTAAGTTTATCAAGTTTGGGCATCAACGGCGCAACCGCAACCAACGGTCCGACCTGAATAAAATCCGCAAGCACCGCAACAAGCCATGCTATTGCAAGAATAGGACCTATAATCAAAACCATGCCTTTAGTTGCAACAAGCGCAATATACATGTATCCTATCTTTTCAAGGTGTGCATTCGGAATTTGTTCGTATAAAAGCGTAAAAACCTGAACGATTTCTTTCCATATAAACGGGGCAAGACCAAAAATTACGGAAAACAAAACAAGCAAAGAAACAGCCGTTGAAAAGTCCTTAGACTTCACAACCTGCCCTTCTTTTCTTGCCTGCTCAAGCTTTCGGGGAGTGGCATCAAATTGCTTGTCCTCATCACCCATATTATTGCCTTTCTGATACTGAAAATTATATCATAAAATATAATGATTTTCTCTAAAAAGTAACGCTTTTAAACTTGTGCTATAATATGTGAGACAAGGCAGGGAAAATATGGGTATTTTAAAAATTAAACGAATTTATGAGCAGCCGTGTGAAGATGACGGTGTAAGAATTTTTGTGGACAGATTGTGGGCAAGAGGCATGACAAAAGAAAGAGCTCATCTTGACTACTGGTTTAAAGAAATCTCCCCAAGTCCCGAATTGCGTAAATGGTTTAACCATGAGCCCGAAAAGTTTAAAGTGTTCAGCGAAAAATATAAAGAAGAATTGCAGGATAAAAAAGAGGGTGTTGACAGAATAAAAGACTTTTTAAAAGACAAAAACGTAACTCTTTTGTATGCCGCAAAATCCCCGACCATCAACCATGCTATTGTCCTGAAAAATTTTATAGACACATGTAACTAAACTTAAGACCTTTTCTATTTTACATGTGTGTTGTCTTAGTCCCACAAGTTATTCATAGGAACAGCAAGCAGATTATTCCCGAACGGAACAACTTGTTCTCCCGTGTATAAAACAATGCCCGAAAAGTTCTTATTTTTTGCAAGATTATTCTTAAACCACGTTAAATGTTTAAACCGGTCTTTGGTAACAGAAGAACCTGCTTTTACTTCAATTCCATATATGTTGTTATTCTCATCTTGAATAATAAAATCTATTTCTCGCCTTTCTCTATCCCGATAATGATATAATTCATATTCATCATCTTTTAATTCAATTTGAGCGATGAGTTCGTTATATACGAAAGTTTTAAAAATTTTACCTGATTTATCGGCATTCAATAGCATATCATCTGCTTTCCAATTTAATAAAGATGCCATAAACCCTGTATCAGTCATAAAATACTTGCTTTGCTTATTTACTCTTTCGCAATCGGTTTTTAACCACGGAGATAATTTGTCTACCAGATAGGTATTTTCTAAAACTCCCAAATAGCTGTCTAAAGTCTGATTTGCAATTCCGAGTGATGCTGTAATCTTTGACTTATCTATAAACTTAGAAGAAAAAGATGCTATGATTTTGATAAGTTCTTTTAAACTATCTTGTCGTCTGATGTTTGATATGTTATGCAAATCATATTCAATAATAGTTTCAATATAATCTTTGTACCATGATTTTCTCATTTGTGCAGATTTCATTTGCATTGGTTCAGGAAATCCGCCTTTAAATATCATTTCAGATATTTTTTCTTTGTCATAGCTGTTGTTATTTATAAAATTTTGTTTTTTTAATCTTTGTAGAAATTTAGGAGATTTCTTTAATATCTCTCCTTGAGTTAAAGGTCTTAACCTGATTTTTTTTACTCTGCCTGCAAGGGATTCTCTGACTGTCGGCAATGTTTGAATATTGACGGAACCTGTAATCAAATATTGCCCATATCTTGTGTTTTCATCAACCGCCTTTTTGATTGCGGTAATGAGCTCAGGTACACGTTGAACTTCATCTATAATCATAGTTCCTTTTGATAATTTTATAAATCCTTGAGGATCGTTTTGTGCTGCCTGTAACAGCATGTAATCATCTAATGTTCTGTAAACAGATTGCCTATCAGTCATGGCTTTTGAAGTTGTAGTTTTGCCGCATTGTCTTGAACCTGATAAAATGACAACTCTTCTGGTGTTTAAAGCTGATTTAATACCATTTTCCTGCCATCTTTTATACATAGAACCTCGCAAAAATATAAATTAATTATCCGCAATTATTGCAATAGATATCCCGCAAAAATGCAAGTTGAAATTTCAAAATTATATAATACCCTAAGCAAGTGTGGTAAAAGTGTGATGATTTGCTGCACGAAATTTACACGAAATCTTTGAAAAGTGAAAGATAAAACAGTGATAAAGCGGCTCATATACCCTCATATAGCAAAAAAAAGTTGCCATTTAAAGAAGTGGCAACATTAAATAAACACGAGGATATTAAGAGAGAGAGTATAAAAAACTTGTTTTAACTTAAATCCTGTTCACATATTTTTGATTTAATTTAATTTATTATCTTTATTTTCCCTTTAGAAATTTTTCATTTCCCTTACTCTTATATAAAGTATTTTTGTTTTCAAAAATTGCCTTTATTGTTTAAATGTTGTTAACAATTCTTAAATCTGTGTGTATCCTCAATAAAAAAGATATAGTTAATATATACTAACTATATCTTTTTATGAAATTTGCTTAACAATTCAATTATGATTTGTTAAATTTTAGTTTTCGTCTTTTGATTCGGGAGTATCTAAAAGGCTCGTTTGCTGGGTTTGATTATCCCCGGCATCTTCTTTTGCCGCAGTCTTTAGTGCAGAATCGCTCGTATCGGGAGTGATAATTTTATTTACCGATACTACGTAATCTCCATCATTAAGGTTTTGAGCCTTAACACCCGTTGCGGGTCTGCCCTGCTGTGAAATTGAACCTGCGTTTATTCTTGTTACAACGCCGTTTGCGGTTACAAGCATGATATCTTCATCTTCTTTTACAATAGTAAGAGCTACAAGTTTTGATGATGAAGTTTTGAATTTCGTTGCAATTAATCCTATTCCGCCTCTGTTTTGAGTTCTAAACTCAGACAATTTTGTACGTTTGCCGTAACCGTCAGATGTTACTACGAGCAAATCCGCATCGTAATCTTGCGGTACAATGTCGCAGCCGACAATTTCATCGCCTGTTCTTAACTTCATTGAAATAACGCCTTTTGCGCTTCTGCCTAACGGTCTTAAATCATCAATAGAAAATCTGATTGCCATGCCGCATGAAGTACCGATAATGATTTCGTCATGAGAATTAGCAAGTTTAACCCAGTTCAAGCTGTCGCATTCATCAAGTCCTATTGCAATGATACCGTTTCTTCTGATATTTGCGAAGTTATCAAGTTCAATTCTCTTAATGTTGCCTTTTTTAGTTAACATTATGAGATTTGAATCATGTGAAAATTCGCTCACAGGTACAACTGCCGTTATTCTTTCATCCTGATCAATAGGAAGGACGTTAATTATAGGTAATCCTTTTGATTGACGTCCGCCTTCAGGGAAGTCATATACATTCAAGCTGTATACGGTTCCTTTTGATGAGAAGAACAATACTTTGTCATGCATCATTGCGGTGAAGAAATGCTGAATATCATCATCTTCTTTTGTTTTGATGCCTGATTTGCCTCTGGTGGCTCTGTTTTGTCTTTCGAATGTATCCAGCGGAATACGTTTCAAATATCCCTGATGCGTAATAAATACAGCCATCGGAGTATTCGGAGTCAAATCTTCAATCGTCATTTCTCCACGTTCGGGGATAATTTGAGTTTTTCTGTCGTCGCCGTATTTAGCTTTATCTTCAAGTAATTCTTTTTTGATAATGTCTAAAATCTTTTGTCTGCTTGCAAGAATTGATTCGTATTCTTCAATTTTCTTTAACAGTTCGTCGTATTCGGCTTTAACCTTGTCTTGTTCCAATCCTGTCAATCTTCTCAATTGCATTTCAAGAATTGCATTTGCCTGATCAACATCAAGGCCGAATTTGTTCATCAATCCTTCACGTGCAATATCTGTTGTTTTGGATTTTTTGATAAGATCGATAACTTCATCAATTGAACCGAGTGCAATAATCAAACCTGCCAAGATGTGCGCTCTGACTTTTGCTTTTTTCAGGAAGAAGATAGTTCTTCTTGTTACGATTTCAATTCTGTGTTCGACAAATTCGTTTAATACTTCGTATAAATTCATCAATCTGGGTTGTTGACCGCATAAAGCAACCATATTAACCCCGAAAGTCGTTTCCAACTGGGTGTATTTATACAAATTATTTCTGACTACATCGGGTTTTGCATCTCGTTTAAGCTCGATAACAATTCTCATACCGTCTCGGTCTGATTCATCACGAATATCGGAGATTCCCGTAATTCTTTGTTCTTTTACCAAATCGGCAATTTTTTCAATAAGCTGTGCTTTATTTACCTGATAAGGAATTTCTGTTACAACGATTGCGGTTCTTGTTTGACGTCCTGCACCGCCCGAAATTTCTTCAAATCCGGAAACGGCAGACATTGTAATTGAGCCTCTGCCTGTTTCGTAAGCCTGTTTGATACTGTCTATTCCGACAATTGTTGCTGCTGTCGGGAAGTCAGGTCCTTTTATGTATTCCATAAGTTCTGGAATAGTGATATTAGGGTTGTCAATCAAGGCAATAGTTCCGTCTACTACTTCGCAAAGGTTGTGAGGCGGAATATTTGTTGCCATACCTACAGCAATACCTGATACGCCGTTTAATAACAACATCGGAAGTCTGACGGGAAGAACGGTAGGTTCTTGTAATGAACCGTCGAAGTTCGGTTGAAATTCTACAGTTTCGCAATCAATATCAGCAAGCATTGATTGGGTAATCTTGTGCATTCTGGCTTCGGTGTACCTCATTGCGGCTGCACCGTCGCCGTCAACAGAACCGAAGTTCCCGTGTCCGTCAACCATAAGGTATCTGGTTGAAAAGTCTTGAGCCATACGTACAAGTGCTTCATATACGGAACTGTCGCCGTGCGGGTGATATTTACCTAAAACTTCACCGACGATTCTGGCGCATTTTCTAAACGGTTTGTCAGGAGTCATTCCGAGTTCGTTCATAGCATATAAAATTCTTCTGTGAACGGGTTTTAAACCATCTCTAACGTCAGGTAGCGCACGACCGACGATTACACTCATTGCATAATCGATGTACGAACGTTTCATTTCTTCTTTTATATTAACAGGGATTATTTTTCCGTCCCCAAACATATTCTGTTGATTAGCCAACTACATATCCTCCAAAGTCAGTTCTCTTGATTAAAGTATAACACAAACACGCTTTTTGGGGCGAAATTCTTTACAAACGGTTAAGAAACCTTGCTGTTTTGTGATATTTGTCGTCTTATCCATTCCATAATGATTGAAACAAGGTAATCCTGCTGTTGTTGTGTCAGTTCAACTCCTTTGGGAAATCTGTGCCATTTTTCAATGCACCCTCTGCAGCAGGTTGCTGTTGCGTGTTGGGCTATAAAAACGGGATGTCCTCTCATTGGCGTTTGTTTGCCGTCATTTTTAGGCTCTGCGGGGGCTACCCTGTCCCTTATGAAATCACGGGCGTGAGATTGAATTTTATCTAATCCCTTTTCTTCAATATATGCAAATTCTTTTGCTCTGAGTTTAAATCTTGATCTGAATTTTGATTTTGCGAGCCTGTCAAAAATATCCATATTTTGCCTGTTTCTTTTTATTAAAAAAATAATTAAACAACACCATGATTTAACAAATCGTGGATGTGAATTACTCCGATTGGTTTTTTATCCTCAATAACAAACAGATTGGTAATTTTCTTATCGTGCATAATTTTCATGGCTTCTGATGCGATGGTGTCTTTGGTTACAGTCTTAGGATTTTTTGTCATAAGTTCTATGGCTGTTTTTTCAAGAACATCGGGGGTCAAGCATCTGCGCAAGTCGCCGTCTGTTAAAATTCCAGTCAAATCGCCGTTTGAATTTACAAACCCGACACATCCGAGGCGTTTTGATGTCATTTCTAAAAGAACGGATTGCATACCTGCGTGTTCTTCAAGCAGCGGCATTTCTTCGCCTGTATGCATAAGGTCTGAAACTCTTTGCAAAATAGAACCGAGTTTTCCTCCGGGGTGTCTGTCGTTGAAATCCGCTTTTGTAAACCCTTTTCTCTCAATCATACAGGTTGTTAAAACATCTCCCAGAACCAAAGTTGCGGTTGTGGAATTTGTCGGTGCAAGCCCAAGCGGGCAAGCTTCGCCGTTATCAGGCAGTTTCAAAACGATGTCGCCTGCTTTGCCGAGCGAACTTTGAGGGTTTTTGGTAATCGCAATCAAAGGAATACCGAATCTTTTGCAGTAATTCAAAATGTCTACGAGTTCTTTTGATTCTCCGCTGTTTGATATTGCAATAACAACATCATCTTCGGTTATCATGCCAAGGTCGCCGTGGCTTGCTTCTGCCGGGTGAACAAAAAATGACGGAGTTCCCGTAGAGGCTAAAGATGCCGCTATCTTTCTTGCAATATGACCTGATTTGCCCATACCGGTTACAATAATTCTTCCTTTTGCCTGCTGCATCAGGTTAAGAGCCTGTGTTAAAGTTTGGTCTAATCCGTCCCTTAACTGGCAAATAGTTTCTATTTCCGAATTAATAGTATTTGCAGCACTTTTAATATCCGCTTTTTCCTGAATTGAAAAATCATTATTTTTTTCCGTTACGGTATTCATAATGGCTCCTTTTGTTGCTGTCCCTCTTACCTATATAATAGCACGAAAATTATAGTTAAGGTAAATATGTACATGCGGGTAATAGAATTTGTTTATAAATTCTATTACCTTTTATATGTGAGTGAAAGGGAAGTCTGAAAGGAGATAATCTCTATAAAAAGTGTATCTTTAGTATGAAAAAGACATATTTTATTCTATTATTTTTTTTTACCGATATTTTTGCTGATATTCATTATTAAAAAACAGGCAGGTACTTTGAATTTACTTCCACAATCTACATAAAATGACCGCCTGATTAAAGAATTTGAAAGCATTAAATGTCGGTTTTTATTTTTCAGGCAATAAAAAAGGTACTGAAAAATATTCAGCACCCAAGAAGATTGATTATGATGGATGATTTGATTTAAATTTTATTCCCCTATAAATTTTTCCCTGTTTGTTTATATTTTACAAACTTATTGTTTTTGATTTTCCCAAGTAACTTTGTTTTAATATCCCTTACATTTATATAAACAATTTTTGTTGTTAAAAATTGCCATATTTTTTATATATGTTAAGAAACTTTAAGCTGCGGTTGTTTTGCCGTGTATGCTGGGCTTACGGATTTTACAAGCGCATTATAAAGCATGGGGTGAACGTTTCCTTTTTTTACGTCGCCAAAAATTATTGTCAAAGCCTGTTGAGGACTGAGCTTGTCTTTATAAACTCTTTGTTCTGTCAAAGCAGAGTATTTGTCTGCAAGGTTTAAGATTTGCAAATTTACGTCAGGGACAAAGTTATTGCCTTTTTGCATATTGTCGTGATGATATCTTACAAGGCTTAAAACTTCATCATTTACACCAGAATTTTTTAATATCTGATAACCGATTTCGGAATGTTGGTGCATGATTTTAAATTCATCTTCGGTCAATTTGCCATGTTTATTCAAAATTTCTGCCGGAATCAGAACTTTGCCGATGTCATGTAGCATTGCGCCGTCTTTTAAGTCTTTGAGGTTTACGTGAGATTTTAATGCCCGGGGAAGATTTTTATATATTTGTGCGGAAATTTCTGCGGTATCGCTGCAATGATTTTGTTTCAAGTCGGCTAATTCTGTCATATTCAGTTTGACGGAAATTCTGTTATCTTTTAAAAGTTGTTTAAGTTCGGGATTTTGAGTTATGGCAGCTTTGATGTAGTTTTCGTTAAAGAAACGACCAACAGATGTGCTCTGAAAAGTATCACCGCCGACACCTTTAAAGACCACATTTGTTCTGTTGTTAAATTGTACTTTGCTTAACGGATCTGCAAAAATCCGCCATGGATTAACTGCTATTCCCACTAAAAAAATCACACTAAATTTTTAACTACACACTTATGCATATATAAAGTATTTTTTTAGGGTAAATTTGCCTGAAATTAAGGAAATGTAAAGAAAACGTAATATAAAAAAGATAAGTGCTAATATAAAAAATGTTATGAATGAAATAAATAATGTATTGATATGCGGAATTGGGGCGGTCGGCTCAATTTATGCAAATAAGATAAATGAATACAGCCCCGAAAATTTGAGGGTTTTGGTTGATAAGAACAGGTATGAAAAATATATCAAAAATCCGAAAATTTTTAACGGAAAAAGATTGGATTTAAATTATATCTTGCCTGATGATAAAAGTTTTAAGGCGGATTTAATAATCATTGCCACAAAATTTAACGGTTTAAATGATGTTATTAAAAATATTGAGAATTTTGTAAAAGATGATACGATTATAATTTCGCTTTTAAACGGGATTATAAGCGAAAAAATGATGGCCCAAAAATATGGTCAAACTCATATTCTGCACTCATATTTTATCGGGCACAGCGCAATGAGAAAAGGTAATATTATTACCCATGACGGTACCGGATTTATTGTTTTCGGAGTCTTAAATCCCGAAGTTACCGATATAAACGACAAAGTGCTTGTAGAAAAGTTTTTTGACAAAGTCGGTATAAAATATAAAACGCCTGATGATATTCAAAGAGCAATGTGGCTGAAATTTATGCTCAATGTAAGTTCAAACCAAACTTCTGCCGTTTTGCGAATGAATTTCGGACAAATGCAAAAAAGCGTAAAATGCCGCAAATTTTTAACTGATGTTATGCAAGAGGTTGTTAATCTTGCAAAAGCTCATGGGGTTAAAAATACGGATTCAATGATTGATGAGGCTTTCGCGTCTTTTGATTCAATGATAAGCGAGGGCAAAACTTCCATGCTACAAGATGTTGAAGCAGGCAGAAAAACCGAGGTCGAAATCTTTGCGGGAACGGTCATTGAGCTTGGCAAGCATTACAATATTCCGACTCCTTACAATAAAGTTTTGCATGAACTTATCGGAATTATTGACGGGTAAATCTCCGCAGGAACAGTCATTGTGATGACTTTAGCCCGAGAAATCTCACTTTATGTGCAATCAGGCGGTTTTTCGCTTTGCTCAAAACGACATAATTCTCTGTCTTTGCAAGAATACAAGAAAAGTATGGTGCGTTCGTAATTTCGTACCGAATTTACTTATTTATGTTCGATTTTTGTGCCGTCGGGGGTGTCTTTTAAAACAATCCCGATACTGTCTAATGCAACTCGGATTTTGTCTGCGACTTCCCAATTCTTTTCGGCTCTTGCTTTTTTACGATATTCAAGGATTTCATCCATTGTGCTAAATTCTTGTCCCAGAGCTTGCGAAACTGTTTCAACTGCTTTTTTTAATTCATCACCGGACAATTTAGCTTTTTCAAACTTAAACCCCAGAACCGTGCCGAGTTTATACAAAATTGTATAAGCATCTTTTTCGCCTTTGTTTGCTCGGGTAGTCAAATCAAACAATACGGCAAGCGCTTTTGATGTGTTTAAATCTTCGTCCATTGCCTCGCAAAAAGCTTTATATTCGGGAGTTTTTGTAATATCAAGACTTTCATCAATCGGAGTTTGCTTTGCGTTTGTAAGTCTTTTAGCTCCTGCTTGAGCGGAATTTAAAGCTTCGGGCGAAAATTCGACAGGCATTCTGTAATGGTTTGTTAGAATAAATAATCTTATGGTATTTGCATCGTATTTTTTCAAAATATCATCAATTGTCAAAAAGTTACCTAAAGATTTTGACATTTTTTCATGATCAATAGTTACAAAACCGTTGTGCAGCCAGTAATTTACAAATTTACAGCCGGTTGCGCATTCGGATTGTGCAATTTCGTTTTCATGGTGAGGGAAAATCAAATCCGCTCCGCCTGCGTGAATATCAATGGTTTTGCCCAAATATTTTCTGTTCATTGCTGAGCATTCAATATGCCACCCCGGACGACCGACTCCCCACGGTGAATTGTAACCGAATTTTTCGTCTTTTTTCCAGAGTGCAAAATCAAGCGGATCTTCTTTCTGCTCGCCTACGGCAATTCTTGCGCCTGCTTCAAGTTTATCAATCGGCTGTCCCGACAATGAACCGTATTTGCCGAATTTCTTTACTCTGAAATAAACATCGCCGTTTGATTCGTAAGCATAACCTTTTTCTATCAGGGTTTTAATCATTGAAATCATTTCGCCGATTGTTTTTGTTGCAAAAGGTTCAATGTCAGGATGAAGATTGTTCAATTTATCCATAGATTTTGTAAATTGTTTATACCAGTATTGTGAAACCTCTTGAGGAGTTTTATGCTCTTTTTCGGCTTTTTTAAGGATTTTATCATCAACATCCGTTACGTTTCTGCAATAAGTAACATCATATCCTCTGAATTTCAAATAACGATATAAAACATCCCATGTGATGTAACATCTGGCATGTCCTAAATGTGCATTATCATAAACCGTCGGGCCGCAAACATACATTTTTACTTTGTTGCCCTCAATAGGTTTAAATTCTTCTAAACGCCCAGAATATGTGTTAAATAATTGCATAGTATCAACCCTCTTTTATTTCAAAAATATATTAGCACAAACAAAATATGTTAATAAATGTTAATACATGTAATTTTTCATGACAATTATTGAAATATAAAATACTTTATATATACGTATATGCTAACGGAGGTATTTTATGGGAGATTTAAAAGTCGCAAGCAAGACAGATTACCAAAAGCCTTTTCATGTCAATGTTAAAGGCAATGTTAAAATTAAAAACTATGATACAAACAGAGCACCGAAAGATAACGAATTTAATACAACCGTAAAAAACGGTCAGGTAAGCACCTATTATAAACGCAGTAATCAGGCAAAACCTGTTAAAGAAGATGCAATTACCTTAAATTCGAAAAATTATCTTATTTTTGACGGAATAAGAAAAGCCGACAAAACCGATAAGGCAGGCAAACAGTTATCACGTTCTGACTTGGAAGCTATCAGAAAGGATAAAACACTCCAAAAGAAATTAGGCATTCAAAAAGTCGAAGTAAATGAAAAAGCTGGCATTTATACTGTTCGCAGCACGAGCGGTTCTGTTTTGTCATTCGATTTTGATTAGTTTTTAACAATCAGAAAGATAATCAAATATTTCAAATACCGGTTGTTCTAATTGGGCAATCGGTATTTCTTCGTCCAATTCAAGAGTTATGGTAGGAATATTTCGCTCTACTCCGCAGTATGTGCCAAAGCTCCCAGGGGTCGGATAGCCGATACTTGCTTCGACGGGGTAGCCGATGATTTTTGAAATACTTTTAGCAAATTTTTCTGCGGGACCGTCATAATTGACGACCTTATATGGTGCGTGCAATGCCAAAATTAATTTCGGCTTGTATTTTTCGATAATATCAAGTACAAATTTAGTTTCAATTTCACTTCCTGCCGATTTTCCGCCGAAATAATCTGCGGGGTTGTTGCCTGCTGCGCTTGTGTCTTGCCCCCAGTTTTTTGTCGGATAGTTACGGTTTAAATCAACACCGTTGGAATTTGTCCTTGTATTGTTTTGCATACCGTCAGGATTTAAACAGGGTAGGAAAAGGAGCTTGTTGTGTTGTATATAGCCCCTCTCCTGTCCTACGGACATCCTCTCCCCAAGGGGGCGAAGGAATTTTTGTTTAATATTCTTGTCTTTTTTTAAAATATTAAACAGGTGTTCATAAACTCCGTTTAAATTATTAAAAATGTCATTATTCCATATTCTGATAACCTGAAACCCTAATGAATTAAGGCATTGAGTTCTTTTCCTGTCATATTCAATACTTTTTGTTTCATCATGTTGACTGCCGTCAAGTTCAATTATTATCTTTTTTTTCATACATGCAAAATCCGCAATATAATTACCGATAGGCTGTTGTCTTTTAAAATGCAGACCAAAGAATTGTCCATTTTTTAAAATGCTCCACAATATACGTTCGGCATCAGTTGAATTTTTTCTTAATTCTTTGGCTACGGAATTTGCAAAATTTGTGTAGTTGTGAGTATGCAAAAAGCGCTTTCCCTCGCCCCTTTGGGGAGAGGATGCCTGAAAGGCAGGAGAGGGGCTATAAATATACTTTTCAATTAAATATTTTCCTTGCGGTTCGTCGCCGTGGAAAACCCCGATAACAAGTACATTGTTATCCTGCTTGTCCTCCCCGTATAATTCTATTTTATTATTAAGTTTAGTCGTTGCGGATTGCAAAATTTCCATTATAATTTTCTGAACCCCTTTGGCAAAAATTTTTTTTAAACTTTTATTCAAACAAAGCATTGATAAAATCATCGGCGTTGAACGGTTTCAAATCTTCCATTTTTTCTCCGACACCTATCAATTTTACGGGCAGGTTCATTTCTTTTGCAATGGCTAAAATTATTGCGCCTTTTGCGCTGCCGTCTAATTTTGTTAAAGCAACTGATGTCAGATTTACGCATTCGCCAAAGACTTTAGCTTGCTGCAAACCGTTTTGCCCCGTATTTGCATCAATTACAAGCATACTTTCTCTTAATGCTTCGGGTGCTTGTTTATCTATAACGGTTTTAATTTTTTTCAATTCTTCCATAAGGTTGTATTTGTTTTGCAGTCTGCCTGCCGTATCAACAAGTATGACATCATAATTTTCGGTTTTTGCTTTTTGGATAGCCTCATATACAACAGATGCGGGGTCAGCCTTGTCCCGTCTTACGATGTCTGCACCTGCTCTATCTGACCAGATGTTCAATTGTTCTTCTGCTGCCGCACGAAATGTGTCTGCTGCGGCAATCAGAACTTTTTTGCCGTCCTGTTTAAATTTATACGCAAGTTTTGCAATCAAGGTCGTTTTTCCTGCGCCGTTTACACCTGTTATAAAATAAATATTTAATTCGTTGTCTTTATAGTTAAGAGTGTTTGATCCTGCCTTTTTAAGGGTTTGTTTAAATTCTTCTTTCAGATAGTTTTTCAGTTCGAATGGCTTGGCATTTTTCTTTGCACGAAGCTTATCGACAAGCTCTGATGCATACGCAACCCCTAAATCTGCGCTGATAAGTGCATCTTCAATGTCATCAAGTGCAAATTCGGAATATTCTTCCTCGTTTGTGTCAACGCTATTAATTACGTTATCTACAAGGTTTTTTGTAGTGTTTGAAATCGTTTGTTTAAAATTGTTTATTTTTTCTTTAAAAAATCCGAACATACAAAAATATTAACATAAATTATTTGTTATACAAAATTTTTATGCTAGAATATTTTTACCTGTAGCGGTATCGTCTAGTGGTTAGGACGAGAGATTCTCATTCTCTAAACAGGGGTTCAATTCCCCTTACCGCCGAAAAAAGAGAGGATGTATTTATACATCCTCTCTTTTTATACTCGTTGAAATTTGAGAACCCCTACAAGGCGTTAGCCTTGTGCAGGGTTCAAAGCAAGCGAGCTAAGGCTGGAGTTGTCGGCGAAAATGTCGTGCTGTCCGCAGGACTAATGAGCCGACACGGAAGCCGTCCCATGCGAGCGCAGCGAAATATTCCCCTTACTGCCGCCATTTTGAAAAATTACTTTCTATATTGAATAATATTTTTTAATGGCGGGGTCGTGAAATTTGAAAACAAAATATTATAAAAAAAGTAAAAATTTTTTGAGGTGGAAATATTATTAACTTTTTTGCTAAAATGTGAGTTATAATTATTCCTTGGAATAACGGAGGTAATTATGGAAACACACTTTACGCAAAGAGAGATGACGATTATAAGCGAATTTGTCAAGGGCAGAACCAACCCCGAAATTGCACAATCGCTTTTTGTCTCTGTTGCTACGGTCAAATTCTATATGAGTGAAATTATGCGAAAAACAAATTGTGAAAACAGAATACAGCTTTTAATATATTTGCTGAGTAATCCTGACGGCATTGCTCTTGCTCAAAAAGCCAAAGAATGTAAAAACAGCTTTAAATAAATTTAAAAATCGGGACACGCTTTAGCATGAAATGATATACCTTTTATGAGAATGAAAAAATTAAAACTTCCAAACCATTATGCCTGTTTGGGGGTCTTTCATTCGTCTGATAACGCCATTTTTAACGGGTGTTATTTTAAATTCGCCCGTATACAAAATTACGGCTTTTTTCAAATGTCCGCCGAGCGATTTTACTTCTCCGTTATCCATATATGAAAACATTGCGTGCGTATGTTCATAAATATTGTCATTTTCATCGGCAATAATATTACCGTGGCACGAAACCATTTCCAAAAGCCCAGCTTTATTATGTTCGATAAAATCGTTTTTCTCGGGGATAAAAGTTGAAACCGTAACATCTCCGCATCCGCCGATACCTGAAAATGTTGCAGACAGAATGTTTTCTTTTTTACAAATTTCCATTATTTTGGAAATAATTTCTTCGCCTTTATCAAATCTGGCATAAATTTTGTCACCGAATTTTTTATAATCCATTTTATAAGCTTGCTCCTTTTTAATTATTTACCTCTTGTAAATACTGCTTTTGCAGCGTTCGAAGCGGGTTCAACCACTCCGTCATGGAATACGATAGGATAAATATCGCCTAATTTTGAACCTGTAGGAACTTTACAAGGATTAGTCGGATCCAGAGCGGTTTCTTTTTTGTTCTCGCATGTTACTTCGATATTCGGAGTTGCTGTTCCGTTTACATCGATAAATCCGATACATTTTTGTTTCCTTAATTTCCCGTCAGAAGTAAGCATTGCTTTATCTACAATTTCACCGGGGTCAATACCGCATCTTTTAGCTTCAGGTTTAAACCCGAATAATGAGCCGTCAGCTAAAGAATAAACATACATTTTATTAAGTCCGTAACTTTCGGTTAATGTTTTTGAATATTGCCATTTATATTTTCCGCCAGATTTCGGGTCTGTTATTTTATCGCCCCAACCGAGGAATGTTTTGCCTGACAGGGTGGAATTGAACAATGCGCAGAATGTCAATCTGTGTAATCTGTCCTCAGCATCTTTTTCAATGTTAGTGTTACCGTCTACTCCCGATAAATTTTCTTGCGCAGCTCTTTCGGGATAATTTGCGCTGCATTCATTTGTAAGTGTACCAAAATCTACATCATATTGAGCTTCTCCCATCAACGCTGCCTGCGAAAGGGTAGAAATCGATTTTTTAAACTGTGCGGAAAACTTTGCACTATTCGCATTTTGGATTAATGTAGGTATTGTCATGGCTACAACTACTCCGATTATGCCAAGAGTAATTAAAACTTCCGCCAAAGTGAAACCTTTTTTCTTTATCTTCATTGTTACCTCTCTTTATATCATTCGTTGTAAAATAACAGTCGGTTTGAGAAGAAAAAACATGGATTTTGAATATTGTTCTATATTTTTGTAACAAAAAGGCAATTTTTAAAGTTTAAAATACTTTATATATATGGTTAAGTATTTAAAAAAGGTTAGGTAATGGTAGATTATTCTGTAAGAAATTATAATCCGTACAATATGTATCAAAATTATGGATATTACAATCCAGCATTTTATGGTACTTATTCTCAACAATATCAGAATGTACCTTTGTATGATTTTAATACCTTAAACTACAATTACAATAATCAACCTGATACAGTATCGTTTAGTGCTAATAGTCAAATACAGCCAGAACAAAAGAAACAGGGATTATCTACTGGTTCAAAAGTAGCTATTGGTGCAACTGTTATTACTGTTCTTGCCATAGGTGCTGATTTTATTTTTTGTAAAGGTAAACATGTTAAGAATTTGTTGGGTAAATTAAAAGGAAATAAAGCTAAACCTAATGCGAAGCCAGAAGTTAAACCAGAGGTTAAACCAGAGGTTAAGCCAGACGTTAAACCTGAAGTTAAACCAGAAGTTAAACCTGAAGTCAAGCCAGAGGTGAAGCTAGAAGTTAAACCTGAAGTTAAACCTGAAGTCAAGCCAGAGGTGAAGCCAGAAGTTAAACCAGAAGTTAAACCTGAAGTCAAGCCAGAGGTGAAGCTAGAAGTTAAACCTGAAGTTAAACCTGAAGTCAAGCCAGAGGTGAAGCCAGAAGTTAAACCAGAAGTTAAACCTGAAGTCAAGCCAGAAGTTAAACCAGAGGTTAAACCAGAGGTTAAGCCAGAGGTTAAGCCAGACGTTAAACCTGAAGTTAAACCTGAAGTCAAGCCAGAGGTGAAGCCAGAAGTTAAACCTTATGAAGTTAAATTAAATAATACAGCAGAAGAAATTGTTAATAGTTTTGATGAGAAACAACTCTCTGAATTTAGAGAGTTTCTTAAAAATGCTGAAACAATAGAATACAACCACGAAGTAATTAGGCATGCAACAACTCCTGAAAATGCCGAATTAATTAGAAGTAAAGGTTATGAAGTTCTACACAGAACAAGAAATAACGGTAGCAATAATTTTGGCGGAATGGATGTAGAAGCATTAAGTATTGCAGATTTAGGTAACAGATACGGAAGTACTAAATTAGAGTATGACTTTACAGGTAAAGCTATAAAACTATCAAATGAAATGAATGAGAAATTAAGTCAATTAGTTATTAACAGCGAAAATAGTACAGGAAGTACAGTCTTTTCAAAAGCATTAGATGCCGCAACAAACAATCCAGAATTGTGTGTAGGCGATATTCCGAATGCTGTTATGAGAAGTTTATTAAGGAAATTAGGCTATGATGCAATTGCTGTTGCTCCTAAAGATAAAACTTTATTTTTAACTATACTTGACCCAAATCATACGAAAGGGTTAAAGTATATAAGAACATTTAATGTTTAACTACATAACTCTAGCCTGTTCAAGAAGTTATACCGTTGCTTTAGAGTGTAAATATTTGGACAAAAAGTGTAAATAAGAGGATATTTTTGTTACCCAAATCGGACATTTCGGACTTTTTTAGTCAAACAATTTCCGACCACACAAAATCGCTAAGATTTACTAAAATTGGTAACTTCACCAGTTCAAAATATTTACCCCTTCCGAGCAAATGTCCTGAAAAAAGGTATTCGTAAAAAATTAAAAAACTGTATAACACATAAGGTATGCAGTAAATAAAATGGCGGAGAGAGTGGGATTTGAACCCACGGTAGAGTTACCCCCACACAAACTTTCGAGGTTTGCACCTTAAGCCGCTCGGACATCTCTCCTTGCATTTTTCTTTATTATATCCGCTGATTTTTATTTGTAAAGATAGGGCGGAAAGCTATTATTTATCGGCGTTTGTCAGTAACAATTCCGAAATTTTGCCAAAATCAGAAATCGAAAGTTTTTCGCCTCTTGTGTTTTCATCAATTCCGAGTTCGGATAAGGTTTTTGAAACGTTTTCTTTTTTAAAACCTGCGCTAATCAAGCAATTTTTGATGTTTTTTCTTCTGTGTGCAAAACCTGCTCTTATGGTTTTTCTAAAATGATAATAGTCGGATAATTCAAGCAGCGGTTTTTCTCTGACTGTTAATTTTACAAGCGCCGAGGTTACTTTCGGAGCAGGGTAAAAGCATTTTCTGCCTACGGTTCTTAAATATTCAACCTGTGCCCAAAATTGCGAAAGAATCGTCAAAAGTCCGTAAGCTTTGCCCTGACTTTGAGGGGTTGCACACATTCTTTGCGCAACTTCTTCTTGCACCATTAAAATTACATCTTTGATTTTTTCACGATTTTTGTTGTGCAAATCATCGATTTCCCCGAGCAGATGTGCAATAATGGGGCTTGTAATGTAGTATGGAATATTTGCAACAACTTTAATTTTATCCTGCGATAATTCGGATAAATCGGTTTTCAAAATATCTTTGTGAATGATTTCAAGATTTGGGGCATTCAGTTTTTCAAGTTCTTTGATTGCTTCTTCATCAAGTTCGACAGCAATAACTTTTTTTGCGTGTTTTACAAGCTGCTCTGTTACAAATCCTACCCCCGGACCGATTTCAAGAACGGTATCATCAGGCGAAATATTTGCATATTCAATAATGTCTGATATAACTTCTCCGTCAATGAGGAAGTTTTGACCAAGACGTTTTTTGGTTCTGAAATATTTTGCTCGTTCAAAGTAATTCATATTACCTACTATACCATATAAATGACTATTGTTAATATTTATTGTATTTGTTATTTTAAGTGCAGTTATGATATTATTAAAACCTGAAGGAAAATTATGTTTAAGCTAGAGTCAAATGTTCTGCAAAAAAGCGATATATTAAAACTGTATACTAAAGGCTGCAAAAATCCGCAAGATTTTATGGCAGGTATTGAATATGAAAGGCTGCCGATAAATTTATCTGATTACAGAGCAGCAAGTTATGACGGCTCAAACGGTATGTCGCATATTTTAGAAAATTTTGCCCAAATTAATAATTGGAATTTTATTGTCGATCAACATAATATCATCGGGCTTGCAAAAGAGCATGATACGATTACTCTTGAACCGGGAAGTCAGCTTGAAATAAGCACAAAGCCCGAAAGAACAATCTTTGCGCTTAAAAATAAAATCGACAAAATTAATTCCATGCTCAAACCCGTTCTTGAAAAAAACAAAGTTACGCTTTTGAATTACGGTGTTTCGCCTTTATCTGTTTGTAAAAATATAAAATTAATCCCAAAGCGCAGATATCATATTATGGCAAAATATTTATGGGGAATTTTGTCTGACGTGATGATGAGAGAAACGGCAGGGATTCAATGCTGCATTGATTTTAAATCTGAAGAAGATGCAATGCGCAAATTCAAACTTGCAAACAAATTATCCCCCTTTATGACCGCAATGTTTGCAAATTCCCCTATAAGAGGCGGGGTTGATACGGGATATAAATCGTTCAGGGCTTTGAGCTGGCTAAATACGGATAATGACAGGTGCGGTTTTGCGGGAAAAATCAGCGAAGAATTTTCGTTTGAAGATTACATTGATACCGTTATGAAAACTCCTATGATATTTATTCAAAGAGAAAAACAGCCGATTGTGATTAACGGGAACGTTACTTTTGAAGAATTTCTAAATCACGGGTATGATAATATCAGCGCAAATATTGATGATTACGAACTGCATGCAAATCTGTGTTTCCCTGAAGTAAGACTCAGAAATTTTATAGAAATCAGAAATCATGATTGTGTCGGCGGAGATTTGAAATATGCCATTTTGGCAATTTATAAAGGCATTTTCTATGACAACAACGCAATGTCTGAAACGGAAGATTTGTTAAAAGGACTTCAATACAGAGATTTCTCTGAAATGCGCTACAATGTCCCGAAATGTGCAATGCAAACAGCCGTAAAAAATTATAAAATTGCCGATTATGCAAAAGAAATCCTAAAAATTGCCGAAAAGTCTTTGAAAAATGCTCAAACAGGCGAAAATCTTTTCTTAAATTCCATCAAGGAATACACTATGAAAGGTTTGTGCCCTGCCGATGTAATTTTGAAAAAGTGGAACGGTGTTTGGAATAAAGATTTGGGCAAAATGATAAAATATTTGACAGAACTTGAAAATAACGTGTAAAATATATAAATAAAGTTACAAAAGAGGGCAGAAGTTATGAAAAAGGGTTTAATTTTAGCAGGGTTAATATTGGCAGGTTTGTGCGCATTTGCGCAAAAAGAATATACGTATTCGCCTAAATATGTACAGCATTTGAAAGTTTGTTCAAAATATGTCGACGAATACGATACAACGCTTTCAACAGGAGATGTAAATTCTCCGTATTTAAAATTGAAATCAACCGAAGAAATTAACGGTTGGTTAAATGGCAAATGCAGGACAATCAGCACCGTTTACAGCTATGATTTAGAAAAAACTATCCTGAAAATTAAATGCGAAGTTTCAAGAGCACAGCTTGCAAAAATTGCTCAACAAATGGATGATGTAAACAATCTCGGAACAAAAGAATCCCGTAAAACTTTGCAGGAAAATTTAACCAAAATGATTGAAGATTCAACGGTTTGCAAGGTAAAAAATTACCTTGAAGATGACAGTACAAAATCAAGTGATACACCTGTGCAATAATTAATACGGCAGTTAAATTCCTAATATTATAAATAAAATTGTTCAATTTGTTATATTTTAATTTCAAAAGCCGGATTGCCACGCCCGCAAATCTTTTTGCGGGCTCGCAAAGACAAAACTTATTTAATGATAAATTATTGTAAATCATTTAAATAAAAATTATACGATTTTATCAAGTTTTGAAGATTTAGCCATTGTATCTTTGAGATTGCTTATCATCATATTCTTTTTTAAATTTGCATCGTAAGCACGTTTCCAGTTTTTAATCATTTTGATAGGGTTGTTTGTGGATTTGCCCGATTTTTCTATCAGGTGTCGGATAAATTCCCTTTGAACAGGGTCTTTATCAACTCGACCCGGAAATCTTACATCAAATCTGTCAAGTGTTGCTCCGACAATGGAGCTTATTCTGGGGTATATTTTAATCATTTGTTTTTAATCTCTCCTTTGGGGGGTAAAAAATATCTGAAATATTTTCAAAAATATTATAAAAACAAAAGGTCGTTGAAGTCAACAACCTTTGTCTTTTTATTATAAATTACACATATCAACTAGATATTGCAGCTGCAAGCTGTTGCACAATTGCAATCGTCTGCGCAGTTTTTTTCAAAGAATTTTTTAGCAACATCTGCTTTAACTTTGATTCTGCCGTCAACTGCAATGCCTTCACCTGTTTTTTCAGATATCAACAACGGGTTAATATCAAGTTCAGAGATGAAGTCAAAATCAGCAACCAATTGAGATAATCTCAACATAGTTTCTTTGATTTGATCGATTTGAGCAGGAGTTGTACCTCTTGCGCCTTGTAACAATTTGTATGCTTTTACGGATTTAATCATTTCGTCAGCATCAACATCTGTCAAAGGTGCAATTCTGAATGTTACGTCTTTCATAACTTCAATAAATACACCGCCTAAACCGAACATCATCATATGTCCGTATTGAGGATCTGCAGCCACACCGCAAACCATTTCACGGTTGCCTTTAACCATTTCTTGAATGATTACGCCTTCAAGACCGTCTAACAATCCTTTTTCTTTTAATTTAGAAATAAGGTCTTTGTATTCTGCTCTTAATTGATCAGCTGATTGAATGTTTACTCTGACACCGCCGACATCTGTTTTGTGAGAAGTTGTCTTTGAAGTCATTTTCATAACAACAGGGTATCCGATTGAATCCGCAATTGAAACCGCTTGATCTTCGGTTGTTGCAAAACCTGATTTGCAAACTCTGATTCCGTAAGCATCAAGTACATCAATTGATTCTCTTGTTGTTAACTGTTCTCTGTTATCTTTCAAAGCCGATGCAATGATTTTAGCTGCTTTTGATTTATCAACTTTGTATTGAGGGATTTTGCCTTCAGGTCTTTCAATCCACAATCTCTGTTGATTTAATCTTGCCAAACCTTCTGCAGCTTCTTCAGCATACATAAAGAACGGAATATTAACTTTCATATCAGATAATTTGTTGAAAAATTCTGATTTAGTCATAAATACACCGACTACAGGTTTTTCGGGATGTTCGGCTTTAATTTCCATCAAAGCTTGAGCAACATCAATATCTTTCAAACCTAAGAACGGTAAGTAAATACAAATAATCATATCAACATTATCATCTGCGATAACTGTTTCAAGTGTTTGCTTGTAGTGTTCGATAGGAGCTGATGCAATCATATCGATAGGGTTCTTAACCGATGCTGCCGAAGGTAAGAAACTTCTCAATTTTTCTTTTGTAGCATCTGAGATTTTAGCCATTTGCATGCCATATTCGCAAATTGCATCGGTTGCCATGATTCCGGGACCGCCTGAGTTTGTGATGACCGCTACTCTGTCGCCTTTCGGAATAGGGCAGTTAGCAAATACTTTAGCTGTTGAGAATAAGTTCTTTAATGAATATTCTCTGATGATACCTGATTGGTGAAGCAATGCGTTAGCTGCTTTATCGGCACCTGCAAGTGAACCCGTGTGAGAAGATGCAGCTGAAGCACCTGCTGCGGATCTGCCTGCTTTCAATGCTAAAATAGGTTTTTTCTTAGAAATTCTTGTAGCTAATTTTCTGAAGTTTTGAGGATCTTGAATTGATTCCATATATAAAAGAATTTGTTCAACATCATCTTCATTTTCCCAATATTCCAAAGCAGTTTCAGCGTTAACATCAGCCTGATTACCGATTGAAATGAACTGAGCAAAACCTAAGTTTAAGTCTTTCAAGATGTTCAAAATGCCGCCGCCCAATGCGCCTGATTGAGAAACGAAACCGATGTGTCCTCTTTCGGGTAAACTTTCAGCGAAACATCCGTCCATGCTTACTTCAGGGTTTGTATTTACAACACCCAAGCAGTTAGGACCTACACATCTCATGCCGTATTCATGAACTTTGTCTAACAATTGTTTTTCAAGTTCGGCACCTTCTTTACCTGTTTCTTTGAAACCTGCTGTAATGATGCACAAGCCTGTAATACCTTTTTCGTGGCATTGATCGATTGTATTTAAAACGAATTTAGCGTTTACAACGATGATAGCCAAATCAACATCTCCGGGTACGTCAAGAACCGTGGGATATGCCTGTAACCCTTGGATAATTCCGCCTTTCGGGTTTACAGGGTATATTTTGCCTTTGAACTTGTATTCTTCAAGTCTTTTCATAATGTCGGAACCGATTGTGTGATCTTTAGTAGATGCACCGATTACAGCAATCGATTTCGGTTTCATAATTTTGTCTAAATTTGCTGTCATATTTTTATCCTTTCTCGTTTATAACAACTTATCTGAATTAATTATATAATAAAAATATTTTATAAACCCCTCTTAATAAAATATTAAGATTTCAAATAAAAATGATGCGGCACTTTATTGCTATTAAAATGCCACATCATAATTAATTTGAGATTTCGTACATGGATAATAAAAGTTTGTATGTCGGGTGAAACCCAACAATAAAAATTATCAGTCAGGCAAAGTTTTAGTTAATATATATAATTTTAGGTAAAACTTTTAACTTGCTTTCTAAAATAATCCTTATGAATATCCGTTAGGTATCCATTCTCTGACTCTGAATTTTGCACCTAAATCTTTTGCAATACGTTCGCATTTTTCTAAATCCAGATGATAGCCTTTGTAGCCTTCTACGACGCTTGCTATTGTTTCAAAACCGTTATCAGAGCATGATTTGATAAATTTTTTAACTTCTTCATAAGCGCCTTTAAATGACGGCTGAGAAAGTTTATCATATTCTTCCGAATTTGATGCGTTCAAGCTGACCGATATTGTATCGATTAGTCCTTTCAATTCGGGCACGATATCTCTTTTATAAACATAATTTGCATGACCGTTTGTGTTAATTCTGGTTTTGGTATCGGGATAATTCTTTTTGATATATTTTGCAACCTGTTTTAATTCTTCCAATTTTAATAACGGTTCGCCGTAGCCGCAAAATATAATTTCAGGAGAAATCTTGAAATTTTTAAGCTGCATAATCACGTCATGCGCCGTTGATTTCTCGTCATCAAGCCATAACTGCTGTCCGCATACATCATCTTTGTCTTTGCGTAAACAGAAAATGCAATCATTTGTGCATTTGTTGGTAAGATTTATATAAATTTTTCCGTCAAGTTCGTAAACCAATACGTTTGCCATAAAATATCCCTCTTTCAAGTTTATATTATCTTACGGAAAAACATATTTTGCAAGAATAACTCTGTCTATGTTTGCCAAATCTTTCACAACTTGAATGTCGCTAAACCTGTATTGTTTCAAAATTTCTGCTACGTTTTTACTCTCGCCGATACCGAGTTCAAACAAAATATATCCGCCGTTATTTAAATGATGCGGAGCATCTTTTGCAATACGTTCATAAAACTCCATTCCTTTTTCGTCTTTTGTATAAAGGGCAATGTCGGGTTCAAAAGTTACTTCTTTCTGAATGGTTTTCTTTTGAGAGGGCGGAATATACGGAGGGTTTGATACTATAACATCAAATTTTTCTTCATCGCTTATCTTAGAAAAAATATCAGACTTTCTGAATATTGCTCTATTAAATAATTCCATGCGCTTCATATTTTTAACAGCGGTTTCAAGCGCATCAAAAGAAATATCTGTTCCGAGAACGGTCGAATGCGTATTTTTTGCAATCATACACGCTATGCAGCCTGAACCCGTACACATATCGAGTACGGATTTGAAATTGTTTTTATTGATAATTTCTACGGCTTTTGTTACAAGAATTTCGGTTTCATCTCTCGGGATTAAAACTGACGGATTAACAAAGAATTTTTCGCCCATAAAATCCGCTTCGCCGATTATATATTGAATAGGTTCACGGGTGCGGGCTCTTAATTTCGCTTTTTCTTCCACAATTTTTAATTTACCTTCGTCAAGTTTTTTGCCCGTAATTATATCAATAAGGTTAAAACCTGCAAATTTTTCAATCAATAATCTGACTTCAATATTTGCTTCATTTTCGGCAATGCCCGAATCTGTTAAAATTTTCACGATATCTGTTATCAGCATATTTTATTCTCCGTTATTTGGGATTTTGTAATCAGCAGAATGCTGTTGAATAATACTATCAATTTTTTCCATCGCATCAAGTTTTGATGTGAGTTCGGTTTTTTCAAGGTTATATTTTTTGCATAATTTTTCGTAATAATAAATTTGCTTTTTAGTCGGCGGGGTTTTAGACATTTTTACACGGCGCAAAAATTCCCGCTTTTGCTTTTCGTAAGCTTTATTTGCTTCAATTATGGGGCGTTGTTTTTCTTTATATTGATAATATTTTATGCATTCGTTTAAATATTTTTTGGTATCTTTTTCAAACCAATCTTCGTATAAAATGTCCTGCAAAAATTCAAATCTTGAGCAATTCATTTCAAGGTAATACTTTTCGTCATCAACGAATTTTTGGTAAATCTTGTCGCATGACAGGTTTGGGAATTTTTTAACCATTGCTCTTAAATAGCTGCACAGCCCCGCTTTTTGGTTTTTGGTAAAATCCAAATAAATACTTTTTTTAATTTCGTACATAGTTTTATTATAAATTTTTATTCTTCTAAAGTCTATATATTAAATTCAATGAATAATTTTCATATCCTTTAATTCTGTTTTAAATCTTTTGATTTTAAATTTTACGCTGCTTATGTAATAAGTCTTAATTCCGCCAATGCCGTAGAGCATTTTATATCTTCTCAATGATGCTTCGTCCCAGTATTTGAAATATGCTTTTATAAATTCATCGCTGAAATTATAAAAGCCCCATGGTTTTTGCGGTCCGATGTAGTGAATAATTCCGCTGTCATCAAATTTCCATATACAACAGCCGTAAATATATTGTGCATTCCATTTTTTTGAAAGTGTTTTGATATTATCTTTCATTACAATATTTATTAAATCTTGATCGGGGTACAAAAACGATTTATGCCCTTTTTTGTCATAAATAAAATATTTGAAATTGTTATTTACGAATTTGAGCATTTTTGCCGTTACTTTTTCTTTTCGGCATGTATTTAAATCCATAAGTATAACGCCCGAATTGTAATAGGTTTTGCCGATGCTGAAAATTTTAACGGATTTATAATCGGAAATATTCGGTGCCATCGCAAAAGCCTTGCCTTCCATATCGGTGTTATAAAGCTCTTTTAAATCTTTCAGAACCAAAATATCACCATCTAAATATAAAACTCTGTCTACATTTGCAGGCATGATTTCGGGTAATAATATTCGCACCATTGCAATTGATGTTATTCTTTTTGAAAATCCGTAGAACCATTTGCCCTTATCTATTTTGTCTGTATTTATATTAATAAATTCAATTTTTTGTTTGCGTTTTTCAACGTATCTTTTCATTTTTATTTTATTTAAAAATGACAGATTGTTTTCAACAATGTAAAAAGTATAGTCTGAATTTGAGGTGTTATTTTTAAGAATAGAATTTATAACAAGCAGAGTATAGATAGGATAATTGTTATCAATAGTGAACGCAACATTGATTTTTTGCGCTATAGCCTGCGTAGAAAATAAAAATATACAAAAAATCGATATCAGAAATTTTTTCATACTCTTTCTCCGTTTTTAAGAATTTTTGAAACGATATATCCGCCCGAAATTACAAATATTACAAATGCGAAAATGTAGAATGATACCATTCCCGTTTTGTAAAGGAAAAATTTTGAACAAACAAGTGCAAGGGCTGCCAAACTTCTTGAAACAAAATTGTTTACGGCAATTAAACTTCCCCTTTCGTTTGTTGTTACAAATTTATGCAGCCTGCTTATATGCAAAATAGTAAAAATCAATTGAGCGCCTATAACAAGACAAATTGCAAATATCAGCGAAATTACAACAGCCGTGTTTTTGCAAAACAGTATTTCAAAAATCAATCCGAATGCTGCAATATATAGCGCATACAATGGAATTATCATTTTGTGAATATTAAAATTTCCCTGCCTGTTTCCTACGATAGCACCCGACAAAGCTCTTATGCCGTGGTTGAAAAATGCCGCAAGTCCGAACAACGCAACAGGAACCATAGCATTTTGCATTAACGGCTGAAAGCTTAGTGCAAATAGTATTGATACAGCCGTAAGCAGTCCCGAATAAAATATAAAATATTTTATTTCGTCTTTTTGGTAAATATTTACGGTAGTTTGTTTAAATTCAAGAATTTTTTCACGCAATGTATTTGATTTGTCTTTTGAATTTTTGATTGTCGGCATCGAGCATATCAGAGCGATACTTATAAACATTATTGAAATTTCTGTTTTTAATACAACGGGCGAACCGAATTTTACATACAGCCATGTACCGAATAATGCGGCGCATGCCGTACCCATTGCAAGATAAAAGTTCAAATACCCGTAGTATTTTGCCATTCCCGCATTATTGTTTTTTGTAATCAAATAATCATACAAATATCCTGATACCGCATTATCCATTAAAACTTTCGAAACCCCGAACAGGATTTCGCCAAGCAAGATTACAAAATATCCGTGCCCAAATAGCCACATGAAATTTATCCCCAGAAAAATTACAAAAGAAATCAGCATGACCTGTTTTCTTGAAATTAAATCAGACAAATATCCTGCGGGAAATTCCATAATTATGGAGGTTAAATAAAAAATTCCCTGAAAGAAAAACAAATCCTGTACCGACAAACCGTTTTCCTGATAAAAAAGCAGCATAACGGGCGAAAGCAGGATTGCTGCTCTCAAAAACAATGCCAAATTGTATTCCCATATATGTATGTCGAATTTTTTATTCATACTTTTAACCGCTGAAGTAATACAAACTTCCTATTCCGAATAAAATAAATAATAAAGTCGGGATTATGTGATAACGGGAATCTTTCTTGATAAAACCGACTATCCCGATTATCGTGAACAGTAAAATATAAAAATAGTAAAACCATAAATCTTTAAAATCTTTTACTATGACAAAGTTTACGGCTTCTATTCTGTAAAAAATAATACCTAATACTTCCAAAATAAACAAAACCGTATACAAAGGCACAAATCTTTTAAAATCACGCTTTATAAATGTATAAACCGACAAACAAAGTATTCCTCCTATTGTTACGGGAAGTAAAATTGTCGGCAAATCCCACAAAATCAGGGAAATGCATTTAATCAGTTTTATGTAAATATTCGGTTCTGCCATGTTTATTTTTTAATAATCCTGAAGCTCTTTTCTTAAACCTATTATAGGCTCAAATGCGTACAAAGTCTATAATGTAAAGATATTCAAGTACACACCTTAGCAGAATTAAAAATAAAAAACAAAAAGAAGTAACGAGATATTCTCGTTTCGACTTTTCTCAAACCGCACAAATTTATGTGCGTCTCGATCCTCATAAAACCGTGTTACTAAGTCTATCTATTGAACAAATCACGCACAGAAAATTTGCGGGTTTTGTTAGCAACGCTAAAGTCCAGCAACTTTCGCACGATAGGATTTGTTTGACGAGAAATTACAGATTTGTCAGAAACTTCTTTTACTCTATCTCTTGAAACATCTGTTACTCCAAAGTTTTGTCTGCGTTTCTCATCCATAGATTTGATTATACCTCGTTACTTATATATAAACAAATTGTGAAATATAAAATTGCATAAATCTTATATACTTGTTACATATCGTTACAAAATATTTTCAGGCAAAAAAAAAGCCTCTTGTAAAAAGAAGCTTCCTTGGAATCTGTTACAATTCCTCGTGTAAAAGGTTAGTAGGTAGAAAGTAGAAGGTAGTTTTTATATAATGTAGAAATTATATACTTCTTATATATCTATAAAGTAAAATCGGTTATCAAAATTGCAGGCATGAAAACATGTTGTTACAAAACTTAATAAATCGGTCAAAAAATTAAAGTTCTCAAAAATTATGCCGATAAATAATATGTAATCAAAAACATAATAAATTTCCTCCTTTTCCCCTACTACTAAATATGGAACCCGTCCAAGGTTCCTTTTTTATTGGGTAAAATTTAAGAGCAAATTGTATATGGGATTTGCTAAAATGTATATAAAAAATCAGGCAAGCTTAGTTTTTTAAGCGTGCCTGATTTTTAAAGTTTTTAAAATTTCCTAAAATCTGAAGCCGTCGGCTTTCATACGGTCGATTGCTTCTTGCAATTTTTCGTCAGATGCAACGTAAGATATTCTGAAAAATCTTTCGCCGTATTTGCCGAATGCGCTGCCCGGAACGATTACAACACCTGATTTTTCAAGCAAATCTTCGCAGAATTTTACGCTTGAATTATATTTCTTTGGAATGGGCAGCCACAAATAGAATGTTGTACGGGGAACTTTTTCATCGGGAATATCCCAGCCCAATTCTCTTAAACCTTTTATCATAATATTTTGTTTTTTCTTATATGCGATATTGCATTCTTTTATATAATCGTCGCCTTCTGCTGCCACCATTATATATGCGCATGCTTTTTGGAGGGCTTTAAATATGCCGTTATCAATTGTAGATTTGCCCTTTGCAAATCTTGAAATAATTTCCGAATTTCCGCACAACCAGCCTAAACGCCAGCCTGTAATTGAATATGATTTTGAAAGGGTATACATTTCAACAGCAATATCTTTTGCGCCTTTAAATTCAAATATACTGAACGGTTTATCATCTTCATAATAGTACATATCACAATATGCGGCATCAGAAATCAGCAAAATATCATGTTTTTTGCAAAAATCGATAACGCTTTGAATATATTCTCTTGTTGCACCGACTCCCAACGGATTGTTCGGATAATTGATGATTAGCGCTTTGACTTTCTTTTCATCATATCCGTCGGCTTTTAACTGTTCCCATACCATGTCCATATTCGGCTGATAATTATTTTCTGCCGTTAAAGGTACAGAATAAGCTTTCCCGCCTGAGCATGATATCATTTGAGAATATGATGCATACCCCGGATCGGGAATTAAAATAATTTCTTTATCAAAATCTTCATGTTTAGGATTTATTATAAATCTGATTAAATTTGCGAGTCCGTCTTTTGAGCCTAATACGGAGCAAACTTCCGTTACGGGGTCAATATCAACGCCGAAACGGTTTTTCATTCTGATAGCGCATGCTTCTCTAAAATATGTTTCCCCTTTTGTTACGGAATAAGTATGAATATTATCTTCTGTCAAAAATTCTTTTAACTTATCGATAAGCGTTGCGGGAGGAGCAGAAGTCGGTGCACCCATTGATAACATAATCGGTGCTCTGTTCTTTTGAACCAATTTATCTCTTAATTTGGCGGCTTTTTCTTTAAGCTTAACCATAATATAGGTGTCAATCGCCATTACATCTTCATTAAATAAATTTTCCATTTTCATACTACTTACCTCGCAGGGTTATTATACAATAAATATTTTATATTCAAAATCCAAAAAAAATCTGTTTAAAACACAAACTGCGATTATTGGTCGCAGTTTGTATTCATTTTATATTACATTACATTTATTATAATGCTGTTGCAGAACCGTCTAACAGGTAGTCATAATGTCTGACATCATCATAGTTGTTTGGCATTTCGACAGGTTGAGGCTCCGGTTCGGGCGCTGCCGTAGGTTCAGGCGGCGGAGCGACAACTTCGGGTTTCTGACGTTTTGCAAGTAATGCATCAAAGTCAGGTTCAAGGGTTAATTCAAAGTGAAATCTGCCCATGTGTCTGTGTTGTTCGTAAATGTTATTGATTAACGGGTAGCCCCAATATAATCTTGCGCTCAAATCACCGGGCAACTGAACTCTGATACCCATACCTATTGAAGCTAAGAAGTAACTTCCGTCATGTTCATGGTACCAATCTTCACCTCTCCAAGGGAATACACCTGCAGTATCCGCAAATACCGCACCTTTGATGTAATTACCGATGAACGGATGAGTTTTACCCGTTTTTTTTGAAGTGATGGTTCTGGGTAACAGAGGGAACATTAATTCACCGCTGACATAGTAACCGTTTTTGCCCATCAAGACACCTTCTGAATATCCTCTTACGGTTGCCAAACCACCTGTTTGGAACAAATCCATATAAGGAATGTGTTTTGAGTTCGGGATAATTTGATAGCTGCTTCTCAATTGACCGATAAAGCCGTGAGAGAAGTCATGCAATCTTAACAATCCGCCCGAATACTTGAAGTAACTTGATTCACTATCAAATATAGGGAACGCCATACTTGCCATCTGGTTCAAATACCAAATACCGTATTTGGTATCTTTTCTTAAATTGAAACCGACATCCAAACTTGTAACTTCATCTGTGTCTTTAAACGGAGAACCCATTCCGAGTGATTCAAATACATCATCATATCTTGACCATGTTCTTGAACGTTTGTAGTTCAATGCCGTGTAAGTCTTAAATTCAAATCCTCTTTTTCTTACCAAAGGTTGATCATAGTACAAGCTGTAAATGTATGAATTACTCTTTAATCCTAAAGCTTTCAAAGCAGCATCGCCGTTTTTAACCTGAGCAAAAGTTGAGGAGAACGAAAATCCGATTCTGCCGTCTTTTTTGTTAATCGGGTAGCTGTAATCAAAGAACGGGCTTATTGCACCTTTAGAGAAGTATGAACCTAATGACATTTGATCTCTGTGGTGGAATAATGAATCCGCTACGATTGCAGGACCGCCTCTCAATTGACCCGTACTTCTACGACCTGCGTTGTCCATCATACCAATCAAGTGGAACGGGAATGTTTCCTGTGCCGTCAATTCAATATCGGTTGTTCCGGGCTGTTCGCCTGCTTTTAAATTCGCATTTAAGTTTACGCCGTCGTGATATCTGTTGAAATCAAGTACATCTTGTTCCAAGTTTACGATATCAAACAATTGACCTGATTTTTCGGGCATACGTTTTAAAATATAGTTGCTTGTTGTGTATTTGTTATTTACAACAGAAACTTTGCCGATTTTACTTTCAATCAATTCAATTTTAATATTTCCGTTTGAAACCGTTTGTTCGGGTAAATAAGCACGAGCCGTTACGTAACCTTTTTCCGCATATAATTTATTCAAACCGTCAATTGCATCTTGAATATCTTTCATAAATACGTTTTTGCCGACGTATTGACCGATAACACCATTGATTTCATCTTTGGTTAAGATTTCTGACGGAGAAACTTCAATAGAATTTACATAAACGCCTTTAGAACCCATTTCATCAATGGTTGCTTTCATGTAATTATCATTCGGCTGAGCATAATTGGTAACAGGAGAACCTTCTGTTCCGTATTTTGCTTTTTCATATTTGGTATAATCCATATCCCTAATACGGCTGTTTCTGTCATAACGCATCATATCCGCATCGTGAATGGTAGCTCCGCCTGCTTCCTGCATTACGGGAATACTTCCGTGTGTGTAGCCGAAACCTGCGGGCATCTGTCCTGCGGCTGATACTGCATCAGCAAATGCCGGGGTATGGGCGAAAGCGCAGCAGAATGTTGCCGCTATGGCTAAGCCAAAAATTTTTTTCAAATTTTTACTCTTTTTCATTTACTTATTCACTTTCCATATTTATTTATATATCTAGTTGTATATCCTTATGTATATTCTCACATAAAAGATTAATATGAATTTAATGTTACAATATTTTTACAAACGGAATTAAACATTAATTACCACTAATGAAATTATATAGAATTTAATTATGCGTGTAAAGAATGTTACAAAAATATCATCCGTTCGGTTGATATCTGGTACAAAATATACATTTGTGATAGTATAAACTGTAGAAAATAAGGAGAAAATTATTATGAAAAAAATGTTAAGTTTTTTGGTTGCTGCAGCAATGATTGGCGGTTTATCTTTTAGTAATGCGGCTATGGCACAGGATTTCACGGTTGCTGTTGTTGACGTTCCCGTTGTTGTAAATGCTTCGGCTCAGGTTCAAGCTCTTAAAAAAGAACAACAGGCTAAGGCTGAAGAAATTGTTAAGTTTATTGAAAAAGCAAGAAAAGATGTAGCTTCAATTTCTGATACAAAGAAAAAACAAGCAACTGAGGAAAAATACAATAAAGAATTACAGGCTAAGAAAGAAAAAATGGATAGCGAATATGCAGCTAAACTTAAAGCTATAGATGAATCAATCTCATCTCAAATCGCTGCAAAAGCTCAAGAAAAAGGATATAATGTTGTTTTGAGCAAAGGCATCGTATTATACGGCGGAACAGATATCACTTCCGAAGTTGCTAAAACAATCAAATAACGGTATTGTTATTTAATAAAACGTAATAAAAAGACCTTTAGAATTTTTCTAAAGGTCTTTTTTGTGTATATAATTAATCACACTTTATGCTTTGTAATCAGAATATAAATCTTCTAAATCGATATAAGATTTGTCGGCATCTTTATTCAATTCTCTCAGAGCATAATTTGCTCTTTCCTGATTGGCGCTTAAACCTCTGTCATAAGCTCCGTGAGCTGCTTCGCCATGCCAAATCCATATTTGAGGATCATCAGGTAATTCACCTGCTTTTGCTAAAGACGGAAATCTTTTTCTATCTTCTGCGGCATTGGGATCGTGAACTTTTATTTTGCCGTCTGCATAACCCGGTCTTTTACCTACACCACGTTTTAAGTATGTTCCGTTGTGATCTGTATAATACTGAGTATGGAAAAGTTCGGTATATTTACGTCCGTAATAATCAACTTCTTTGGGTTGAACTATTTGGGTGTAATCACCTTTTTTAGCGTAAATATAGGGTTCGTCTTTGCCGACTTTCTTCATATAGATAACTTCTGCTTTGTCGCTGCCTGTAATCCATTCTTGGTGAAGTAATCCGTTATCTCTTGTTGTAATTAGCTTTTTACCGGTTGCAGGATCGGAAAATGTTCTTTCAATTGTGCCGTCTGCAAGTTTTGTTTCTTTTACGGTTAATTCTTCAATATTTCTGCCAAGAACTTTGCCTGTGTTAATTCTGGGTCTTTTGGCTTTTAATTCTGCTGCTGCTTTTTCTGCTGCTTCTTGAGCTGCAATTTTTTCTGCTTCGGCTTTTTTAGCTGCATCAATTGCGGCTTGTTTTTTAGCTTCTACAGCTTTTTGATAATTAGTTTTCTTATCCGCAAATTTGTAATAATTATTTTGGTTATTCAATGAATGCATAACACCTTCGGTTTCGTGCGGGCTTTTTAACATATCTGCTGCAGAGTTTGTTAATCTGTGTTCGTCATATACCAAATCTTGAGTTGCGGTTCTGGTATAATCATTTAATCCGTTGCCCGAACTGTGTCCGAATTGGAGTTCTTTGTGTTGTAATACGCCGTTAGGGCTGTATTCTTTTGTTAATTTTGATGATTCGCCGTATTGCCAATATTTGGTTGTGTGCTTGTCTACTGTAATTTTATCGCCGCCGAATACGCTTGCTCCTTTTTCTCTTGTGATATTTGTTGTACGCCAAATGGGATTAAACGGTACGTTTTCTTTCCCTTTTACGGTTAATTTTCTTGAACCGTCAGCCATATAATCTACACGTGCAATAAGGTCTTTGCCGTCGCTGGTAAATTCACGTTCCAAGCCGACAACTTTCCCCGTAATTGCATCGGTTAAGGTTTTTGTTTGATGAAGCGGTTTTGTAACCGTTTTAGCAGCTTGTTCAACTGCTTTTTGACCACCTTTTGATCCGAATATTTTTCTTCCCGCAAAGCCTATAATTTTTCCGATATTCATTATTTATTCCCTTTCGTAATATTTATAATATCCCCTGAAAAGATTTTCCCTTACTCATATATAAAAAAACAAGGCACAAAAAATTGCTAAAAAACTTTTTTGCGATTTTACATTTCTTAACGAACGGTTTTATTATGTTTCAGGGTATAAAAAATTCCCGTAATTCCGATAATTATAAAAAAAACGGATACCAATCCCGCAATGGGTATAACTCCGCCGATATTTAATTCGCTGTCTATTCTTAAATTTTCTATAAAAAATCTTATTACGCCGTAAATTGTTAAATATGCGAAAAACGTCAGCCCGGCATATTTTTTGCCGAATTTTTTAAATATGTAAAGCAAAACAAAAAATGCGATTAAATCCAGAATGCTTTCATACAAAAATGTCGGATGAAAGAAGGAATAGTTGGAGTATTGTGAAACTCTGTCTTTTATCGGGATATATAATCCCCATTTTTGAGAGGCTGTGGGAAGTCCGTAGGCTTCGGAATTAAAATAATTTCCCCATCTTCCTATTGCCTGCCCGAGCGCTGTTGCGCAAGCAACGGGGTCAATCAGTTTGAAAAATCCGATTTTGTATTTTTTCATAATCCATAAAATGCTTAATATTCCGCCGATAATTCCGCCGTGAATTGATAATCCGCCTTCTCTTATATCGAGAATTTCAAGAGGACGGGTAAAATAATAATGCGGATTAAGGCAGCAAAAATATAATCTTGCGCCTAGAATGCCCAGAATAATTATAATCGGTGCGCTTTCAAGTACAATGTCTTTTTTGTATTGCGGGTAAGTTTTATTAAACAAAAAGTTTGCGGCGATAAGCGCCACAAATATTGCTCCTGCCATAATTATGCCGTAATAATAAATTGATATTGCGCCGATATTGAAAGCAATGTCATTCGGAGCCGGTATAATCACTGACTATTCCTCCATTGCTTCGGCTTTGGGAGGATTGGTAAGATCTTCTATTTGTTTTTGAACTTTGTCTTTATCTTTGGCATTCGGTTTAAGTTCCAAATACTTTTGATAATTGGCGATTGCGGCTTGAGTGTAATCTTGTGCATATTTTTGTTCCTGCTCATTCATTTTATATTTTTGAGAGAAATCAACTTCATCAGCTTTCGGCTTATACAAAGTTCCGTCTGTATTCAGCCTTACCGTACCTTGTTCAATATCTGCTGCGAGGTTGTTTTGCGCTGTTGCAAGAGAATAAAAAACATCTGCCGTGTTCGGTTTTATTTCGAGAGATTTTTGAAATTCTTTTTCCGCATTGATATAGTCTTCGTTTTGGGTATACGCAATTCCTAAATTGTAATGAGATTCAAAAACGGTTGAATCTAAGTCGATACTTGATTTCAAACGTTCGATTGCTTCGCCGTATTCTCCTTTTGCCATATATTCCTGTGCTTTGTTATTTAAATCACGTACCGCAATGTTATTTATACATGCCGTTGAAACAACTGCCACCAGCAATATACTTGCTATAACCAATGCTTTTTTCATACTTCCCCCGATTTTTTAGCGGATACCTAAATACCTTTAAAAAAGATACTAAGAATACTAAGTCTTTAGGCAATAAGGCATTTTGGTATTTTTACACCTTTTAGATACTATTAATTGCCGTTAGGCTGAAATCTCTTAGTATCATAGTGTCATAGTGCCTTAGTATCTTTTTTATATAGACTTACAGGCTTTAATTATAAAATAATAATTAATATATGGCAAATTTCATTAATTTAAGTTACAAGAAATTTACAACAACAAACACTTGACAAAAAATAAAACACAGTAAATAATGTATAAATAGGGAAAAAGCTCAAAGAGCCGTGAACTCTTCAAGCCTTTCTTAACTCCCTATTTGAAAATGAATTGAAGCGTTATGATTATCAACAAGATAAGCCATAGCGCTTTTTCTGTTATACAGAATTTCTCTTTCCTCACCTCCTTTCGCCGCCAATTTCTCTTAACAAGTCTGTGTCGGGGGAGGATAGACAGGAGCTTACCCTTTTAAATGTTTATAAGTTTATGAGTCCATTTCAGCCCTGCGGGCAAATTGATTTTTACAAAATGCACTTTAGCGCCGTAAAAGACTTATGAGCTTATGAACCTATGAACTTAATTATAAAATAATAATTAATATATAGCAAAATTTATCAATTTAAGTTACAATGAGGGGGCAAATCGAAAATTGATAATAAAAAATACTTCAAAGGATACCAGGTTACTAAGGCGCTAAGGCACTAAGTTCTTATTCGCCATTCGGGCAAAAGATTATTGCAAAATGCGCTATAGCGCCGAAAAGTCTTAGAGCCCCAGTGCTCTTGTATCTTAGTATCCTTTATATCTTCAAATCTAAAATCAATAAAAATACGCAAAAAAAGGAGAATTTATATGTCAGATGATAAAGTGGTAAGCCTCGGTTCTAAGAAGAAAGAAAGAGAACAAAAAGAGCATGAACACAACCACGAACATGAAAATCATGATGAACTTGTATATTGCAGTTTTTGTAAAAGACCCAATACTCAGGTTATAAAAATGATTCAGGGTCCGGGGGTAAATATCTGCTCCGAATGTGTTATGATTGCTCTGCAATATTTAATCCTGCAAGACAGAGTTCCGTCTGCTGAAGCTCAGCAAATTCTGAATGCATTCTGGGGAAAGGCAAGATAATATTTTGAGTATGAATGTAAAACAGTTAAATCCTTTTGAATTAAAAACCAAGTTGAATAAATTGTTAAATGAAATTAATTCAACCAATGATTTGAAAAACTATCTTGATGATATTGATATTCTCAATGCGCAGGAAAATAAAGATTTTTTATCAAAGATTTTATTTAAAGAATTAGTTTCTTCTCCGAAAGAAAAAATTCCGCTTGTGTGTTTTTTACTGGAACAATTTACTCCTAAAGATAAGCTAATCGCAGGTTTGTGGGAACTTATGCAAAATAAAACCATGAACACCGATAACCGCATTATGGTTTTGAATATGTTGAGAGATTTGGATGCCGATTGGTCTTATGAGCAATGCGAAGAATTTCTTGATGATGCGGATGAAATTTTGGATCAAAATACAAAGCAACTCTTAAATTCTGCCATTATAAATCCTGAAGTACAGATTGATTTTATGGATTTTCTTGCATCAATCAAAACGGAAGATAAAATTGCATTAATAAGTTCTTTTGAAAACGATTTTGATAGTGATGCGCTTGCAAATATTTTAATTCCCGTGGCAGAATCTAATCCTAATTCTCCTGAAGGCAAAACGGCTATAAAAATATTAGGGAATACAAAATCTCAATTGGCGCTTAATCTTTTAAACAGAATGAGCCGCTATACTCATGGCGAATTAAATAGAGAGGTCAGAAAATCGCTTGCGACTTTAAAAATGTCAGGTGTCAGGACTGATAATACAAAAAATTTTTATAAAAAAATCCTTTCAAATACGAAATTGGGCAAATTTTATCTTACCTATCCCGACGGACAGGGCAATATGGCAATGATTTTTACAAGAATAACCGATGAGGACAGGGTAAGATTTGTATCCGTTGTGATAAATCTTGAATCGGGCATAAAGGATTGTTTCGGGTTTTACGATATTTCAAAGTTCGAAAGCAGTAAAATTATTGAAAGATTTTTAAAAGACGAAAAAGCGGTATCTGTCAAAGGCGCTGATTTTAAAAATATCCTTTTCAATGCGGAATTAAAAACCATAAGTGTCGATAGCGATTGGGTTTTGCCGTATGAATATATTTGCTGGCGCAATTTGCTTATTGATATTGACTGCGAAGAAGAAAATATTGAAGATATCGTAAAAAATAATGTTAAACCCGCAAAAGTCGATGAAAGTATTTTTTCGGAACTCGAGAATATGAAAATTTCTTCCCGTTGGTTTATGGACGCTCATTATAGCGATGGATTTGAAGAATTGATTAAAGAATTAAAGACTGAAAATGATTTGAATAAGCTCGTAAATAAACATTTTGACAACATTCTCAACCCTGAAGAAATCAAATCATGGCAGGATAAATTGATAATGAGTACTTATATAAAATACATTATCGGCAAGCCTGATGAGGCATCTTGCATTTACGGTTTATATTGCAATAAAGATTTATTTAAGAAATTTTTGAAAGAAATATTAAAACGAAGCATTTATGAATATCTTGTTTTGATTAAATATAATAAAGATTTGAATAGTGAAATGTTTACATCCTCAAATATTTCTGATAAATTAGCATATATAGAAACGAACTGGGTAAAATAAATGTATAAACTCATGGCTCTTGATATAGGAACAAAAAGAATAGGAGTTGCATTAAGCGATTACTTGCACATAACTTCCCACGGCTTTGGTTATATACAGAGAAACCCTGAAAATAAAGCCTTAGAGCAAATTTTGAAAATTGCAAAAGATAACAATGTCGGCAAAATTGTTGCGGGGCTTCCGATAAACATGGACGGGACAAAAGGTTTTCAGGCGCAGGATTGCGAAAAATTCGCATCTAAAATAAAAGATTACGAAGTAATTTTTGAAGATGAAAGATTAACTTCGGAGCAAGCGGAAGAAAACCTCAGAGAAAGAAAGGTTAATTTCAAAAAAGATAAAGGACTTGTAGATGTAGAAAGTGCGTGTATAATATTGGAACAGTACCTTGCACGCAATGAAAATTAAATATCCCTCTACCTTTGGGAGAGGGTGTCCTGAAAGGACGGGTGAGGGTTTATCTGACCGTTTGCAGGATTGTTTAATCGCCGGTTCTGCGGCTTTTTACAACGATATAAAAACTGAAACTAAAGGAGAAAAATAAAATGGCAGAAGAAATTGAAGATAATTTAATTGAACTCGAAGATGAGGACGGCAACATTTTAAAATGTGCGTTGTATGATATAATCGAATTTGAGGGAAAACAGTATGCAATTTTGATTGATGCAACAAACGGAATTGATACCGATGATCCCGAAACAATTGTTGTAAAATATACGGAAGATGATGTAACAAGCTATTTTGAAACGATTGATGATGATGACGAATTTGACAGAGTTTCTGAATATATAGACAACATGTTGGAAGAAGAAGAAAGTTTTGACGAAGAAGAAGAATAAAAATGTTTGAAAAATTCACCGAAAAAGCGCTGAATGTTATTGTTGAGGCGCAAAATATTGCGATTTATGATCACTCGGATAAGGTTTTATCGGAGCACCTTTTGCTTGCTACCGTAAAAAAGGCAAAAGGATTTTGTGCAAGAATTTTTAATTCTTACAATATTACATATGAAAGATTATCTGAAGAAATATATAAAACCTTGAAAATAAACGAGTCTGATATGAATTCATCAATCCCTTTCAGCGACGATTTCAAACGAATTTTGCAAAGCACGATGAATCTTGTTAACGATTCGGGTAATTCTACCGTTCACTATGAACATCTTGTACTTGCGCTAATCAATGATACGCACTCAAAAATTTCCCAATATTTGACAAATTTGGGATTTGATATTGAAAAATCAAGACCGTTGATTGAAAAACTTGTTCAAAGAAAAGTTAAAAAAGATTTTCATCCCGAGGTGGAAGAAAATAAAGATGTCGAAATTGATTTGACCAAAGAAACAGACACTCTGTTTGATAATAAAGAATCTTCTAAGGTTTTTGAAAGAGCTGTTGCGAAATTATCGACATCAGGCTATGAAATCTTGGGAACGGAACAGATTATTTCATCCGTTCTTGAAGATAAGGAGTCGAATTTATCAAAAATTCTTGCGCATTTCGGGATAACAGACGAGGCATTTGAAGACAAATTGTCAAAAGTCAGCTCAAGAAGTGCCGAATATGAAGGCAGGCAGATTGTATTCACTCCGAATGCTTTTATTGCAATGAGTTTGGCGCAACAAACGGCAAAAGAACTGGGTTCGTCGGAAGTATTGCCCGAGCACATAATTTTAGGACTTTTAAAATCCAAAAAAGGGGTTGCATATAATATCTTTGAACAATTTGGCATAAATGATGATGATTTGGCGCATTCAATTATAAAACCGATAGAAAAAGAAATGCCAGAAACTTTGACGATACTTCGTCTTGCAAAACAGGAGGCAAGAGCTTTAGGCAAGAATGTTGTCGGAACGGAAATGTTTTTGCTGGGTATTATCGGCGAAGCAACCGGTGTCGGTGCGGTTGTATTGAATGAACTTCAAATAAATATTAAAGATGCAAGAAAAGTTGTCGAGCAGCTTGTCGGTGTCGGAAACGATTATTTTGACAACGAAATAGTATTTACAAAAAGAGCAAAAAGGGTTCTTGAAACGGCGTGGGAAATTGCCAAAAAAGCGAATAAAACAAAAATCGAATCTTCCGATTTGTTATGGGCTATTACGACAGAACCCACATCTACCGCTATGCAGGCGCTTGAACAGCTCGGAACTGATGTTTTAGAAATTCGTGAAGGTATCAAAAAACATTCAAGATAAATCTAAAGTATCTGATAGCTTGATTTTTTCGCCTTGTGATAAAAAAGTAAACCAATGGAACAAATTGAACAAACCGTAAAATTATTTTTAGCAAAATATGCTCTTGATAATCCTGAAAAAACTTATCTTGTGGCTTTTTCGGGCGGGTTTGATTCAATGTGTCTTTTGCATGCGCTGCGCAGAATTTGTGATAATAAAATTGTCGCACTTCACTTAAATCATAACTGGCGGGGCGAAGAAAGCGACAGGGAAGAACAAAATTGTGCAAATTTCTGTTCTAAAATCGGTGTTGATTTTTATTCGGAAAAACTTGATGCCTCTGTTCCTCATACAGAAACCGCCGCAAGAAATGCACGGTATGAATTTTTCAACAAATGCTCCCAAAAATTTAAATCCGATATAATTTTTACGGCGCACAATAAAAATGATAATGCTGAAACTTTAATTTATAGAATCGCTCACGGGACGGGAATAAAAGGTTTGCAAGGCATTGCACCCAAAAGAGATTTTTTCTACAGACCTTTATTGAGTGTTGAGAGAAAAAATATTGAAGCGTATTGCGCAAATCACAATTTATCACCCAATAACGACAGTTCAAATTCAGATACCAATTATAATAGAAATTTTATAAGGCATAAAATTTTGCCCGAGCTGTCAAAAATCAATAGTCATGCGCTTGATAATATCAATTCTTTAAGCCTTTGTGCAAGGGATGATACGGAAATCATAAATGAATATCTCAATCTTATAAAAAATAAAATATTTGAAGATAATAAATATAATCTAAAAAGCTTTTTAAATCTGTCTGAACCTGTGCAAATGCGGATTTTATACGAACTTGTCGTTCCTTTGTTCCCGCAGGATTATGATAAAAAAAGGATTTCGGTTTTGCTTGATTTTATAAAAAATAACAACTGTTCAAAATCTGGCAAAGTATGTTCTGTTACTACAAATTGCAATCTTTTTGTAAGCGATAAATATTTTGAACTTGTAAAAAATGAACCTGCTCTCAATATATCCATTTATATAAATAAAACAGGTGAATATTTTCAAAACAGTATAAAGGTAAAAATAACAGAATGCGACAAAAAGCCCGAAAACACTTCATCAGAAATTCTGTATGCGGATTTAAGCGGAGTGGATTTTGATTTCATCGTAAGAACAAGGCATGACGGGGATATTATACAACCTCTGGGGATGTCGGGGCATCAAAAATTGAAAAAATATTTAAACTCAAAAAAAATTCCCAACCACGAAAAAGACAGACTTATTATGCTCACTCAAGGGAAAGAAGTTTTGTGGATTGCAGGGGTTGGTTTAAGTGATAAAATAAAAGTTAAAACAAAACCGACACATAAAATTGAAATATATAAGGAATGAACTATGGATATTAAAAAAGAAGATTTGAAAGTTTTATACAGCAGCGAACAAATTCAAAAGAGAGTAAAAGAGCTTGCGCAGGAATTAAATAATTTTTACAAAGGCGAAGAAGTAATTGCTGTTTGCGCATTAAAAGGTGCATTTATGTTTGCATCTGATTTGGTCAGATATCTTGATATGCCGATAAAAATTGAATTTATCAGATTATCAAGCTACGGCTCATCAACAATAAGTTCGGGTAAAGTCAATGCCGTTGATATAAAGCTCCCCGATTTAAACAATAAGAACGTTCTGATTGTTGAAGATATCATTGATACGGGGCTTACGGCAAAATTCTTAATCGATTTTATGAACATGAATTTCCATGTAAAATCTTTAAAATTCTGCTCGTTTTTAGATAAAAAAGTAACCAGAAAAGTGAATGTTGATGCTGATTATTACGGATTTGAAGTTGATGATAAGTTTGTTGTAGGTTACGGACTTGATTATGACGAATGCTATCGCAACTTGCCTTATATCGGGCATATTTAGAATTAAATACATTCCGGAACAACTCAAAATGTTATTTTTTTGTTAACAAAACCCTGTTTTTATCAAAACGGATACATAATATAAATGTAGTTGATAAGAACTCTAGAAATAGGAAATTGAAAGGAGTGTAAATTATGAGATTTTTAGTTAGACAAACACCGGACAATTTTATTAAATCAGTTAACGATGAGATTTGTTCAATATTGAACAGACATTTTGATGATATGTACCCCGATTATACAAGTGCATCGGATGCAATGACAATGCCTATCGAGGTATCGGATAAGAAAAACGAATATGATATCCGTGCAGAGTTGCCGGGTGTTAAAAAAGAGGACTTAGACATTGATTTGAACGACAATTATTTGACAATCAGAGCTAAGAAAACCGAAGAAAAAGAAGAAGGAGATAAATCATATAAGAAATCTGAATTCAGATATGGTGAATTTTCAAGATCGGTTTACTTACCTCAAGATGTTGATGTTGATAAAATCGATGCTAAATTGGAACATGGTGTATTGAAAATCGTTGCACCGAAAATTAAAAGCGACAATGAATCGGTTAAGAAAATTACCGTTAAATAATTCTGATACCATGCAATAAATAGTATAAAGGCGGTTGGAACAAAATCGTTCCAACCGCCTTTTCGTATGTTTAAAAAATTTTTAGTAACTCTATACAAAAATACAGTAAATTTTTGCAAGTTATGTCTTTGCGAGCACGCAAAAAGATTTGCGGGCGAAGCAATCCGGTCTTTAAAGTCAATGCCGAACAAAATAAGTATTTTATTATTATTGTCGAATTTTGCTATGGCGGTAATTCTTATTGTACTGTAACTTTGTATATAATTCTTAAATTTTTTGATTAAGAAAAAGACCCCTTTTTGATTTAAAAAGGAGCCTTTTTCCATTTGTGTTTATTTTGTTTGCCTTATTCTTCTGCTTTTACTATTTTGCAATTCCGTAATGCTGTTCTGCAAATTCATCATCACGTTGTCTTGCATACATAAGTTTTAATTCTTCATTGTTTACGCCCGTAAGGTTAACACCTACAAGGTGATCTTCCGTAGAATGAGCGGGATCTGTGTTGTTCCATCTGAGAGAAGGATCAGATGCGATTAAATCTGTCAAAAGAATGTTGTTACCGCTTTCTTTTCTGTTAAGATATCCTTCACTTACCTTGCCGTCTTCTCTGTACAAACCTGTTGACGGGTCATAAGAGAATACTCTTACGTGGTCGCCGATTGTTTGTAAGAAGTATCTTTGTACTAAGTTGTTGTCGTAAACTGATGTTTTTTGGTTCCAAGGGTTAGTGTATACTTCATAGAACATACCTTTCGGTGAGTTCAAAACTTTTCCGTCATAAGTTTCGATTTTGAAGCTTGATGTCGGGATTCTGTATACATCTTTGCCCCAGCCTGTGTGGTTGTCTTTGTAATCTTTATCTTCTCTGTCGTATACAAGTATGTTTTTAGAAGATTCAAGCAAGTTGATGTTTGCTTCGAATTTATCGCCGTATTCCCATTCACGAATACCCTGATAGTTTACGATATTCTTTCTTGACGGATCTTGAGTAGGAATATCAAATCTATCCATGATTTTTGATAATGTATCTAACGGAATAGGTTTCTGGAAATCATATTTCCATTTTTCAATTGTATCGTGTTTTACGTGATAACTTCCCGTATCTACATAAACCGTGTCATATTTAGGTACAACAACGGGGATTTTTACCGTGTCTGTTTTAATGATTGTATCGTTTTTGCCCGGTTTTTCGATTACTGTTGTATCATGAACGGGTTTTTCAACGTAGATTGTTTCTTTTTCTCCAGGTACATATACATAAACCGTATCTCTGTGTTTGCAGCATTCCGGGCAAGTACATCCTTTCCCGTGTGTACTTACATAGGCTGTTGCTGTTGCGTGTGCATGAGAATCCGATTCTGCATAAGCATAAGATTCATCTGTGCTACAGGATTGAAGTGAAGGTGCACTTGCTAAAATTACCAATGAACCTAAACCTGCCATTGTAGCATTACGCATTGAATGTCCGTCTTTTTTACCCGTGAAATAAAGTGATGCGGTTACACCCTGATCTCCTTCGGGTTTCTTTTCAGGTTGCGGAGCTTCGGGTTGGGGTTTGTCTACCGCTTTATGTGCCATCAAACTTGATGAAAAGCTTAAATTTCTGATTGAGTTAACTTGCATTTTAATTTTGCCTCCTACTTTTGCTATTTATATATGCTTTTTTCCTTTTAAGTCAGTAAATAATTTTACTTGCTAGCATGAAATAATAAAAAACAAATATTAAAGCGTAAAATCAAGCTATTTCAGCGTATTAGACAAAAACTCAAGTTAACAATTCTTAATATTGCTATTGTTGTGCCAATTTTTCACGAACAAGAGTTTCAATTTTTGATAATATTTCAGGGTTTTGTTCCAAAAATTCTTTGGCTTTTTCTCTGCCCTGACCTAATTTTTCTTCGTTGAAACTAAACCATGCTCCGGCTTTGTTTACTATATTCAAACTTACGGCTACATCAAGAATGTTTCCGACTTTTGAAATACCTTTGCCGAAGATTATATCAAATTCGGCTGTTCTGAAAGGAGGAGCGACCTTATTTTTCAATACTCTTACCCTTACGTGAATACCGTATTCGCCGTTTTCACCTTTAAGGGTTTCTGTTCTTTTGATTTCCATACGAACAGATGCATAGTATTTTAATGCGTTGCCGCCCGTTGTGGTTTCAGGGTTTCCGTACATAACGCCGATTTTCATTCTTAACTGGTTAATGAAAATTACGGTTGTATTTGTTTTGCCGATAATACCTGTTAATTTTCTCAATGCTTTTGACATCAAACGAGCCTGCAAGCCCATTTGTTGATCTTCCATAGAGCCTTCAATTTCGGCTTTGGGTACAAGAGCTGCAACAGAGTCAACAACGACAATATCCACAGCGCCCGAACGTACAAGTTCTTCTGTAATATCAAGAGCCTGTTCGCCTGTATCGGGTTGTGAGATAAGCAGGTTGTCAACATCAACGCCCAAGTTTCTTGCGTATTCGGGGTCAAGTGCATGCTCTGCATCGACATAAGCTGCAATGCCGCCTTTTTTCTGGCATTCTGCAACTATATGCTGCGCAAGTGTTGTTTTACCTGATGATTCAGGTCCGTAAATTTCTATAATACGACCTCTCGGAATACCGCCGATACCCAAGGCAACATCTAATGATAATGCGCCGGTCGGAATGGCATCAACGCTTACTACGGCTTTATCGCCGAGTTTCATGATTGAACCTTTGCCGAAATCTTTTTCAATTTTATCAATCGCCATTTTCAGCGCTTTATTTCTTTCTTCACTTACGTTTGGTATCGGTGTTTCTTTTACGGCCATCTCTTTATTTCCTCACTTTTACATAATTTTAATTTTATATAAGATACTGGGATACTAAGGCACTATGGCACTAAGAGTTTACGTATTAAAATCCTGATTGTCCGTAGGACTTATAAGAACTTAGTATCTTAGAGCCCCGGTATCTTAGTATCCTTGTTTATTTGCTTATAAATTGTCAAATTGTAGCATTGATTATTCCCATATAAGAACTTCTTTTTTCTTATAGAAACCAAAGCCTACGGATTTGTAGCTGTTAAGTTCGTTTTTAAGCTGGTAAATTTCTTTGTTCAAGTCTACAATTTTTTGTTTTAATGTTTCGTTATCTGTTTTGCATCTGATGAGCTCAACAACAACGTCATCCATACCTTCAAGTTTTTCGTCAATGACTTTAGAAATTTTGTCGCTCAATTTTGATTCTAATTCCTGCAATGAAAGCAAAATGCTTCTGACGGCAGGGCTTGTGCTTGCGCTTGAAACAGCGGGAGCTTTTATGCTCATCGGATTAGAAACTCCTTTTAATTGAGCCTGAACTTTTCTCAAATTTTTTACTTCATCATAAGAAAAATATGTGTAGCCTCTTTCGTTCTTTCTCGGTCTGATAGAAGCTTTTTTACAAAGTTCTACAATCTCTTTATTATCTGTTTTTAATATTGTTCTGACTTCTTGCGGTGTCAAAGTTTTTTGCACGGTTTTTTCTTTAATCATTATTTCCTATCCCTATAAAACATTCCCTAATTACAATATTATTACATTTTCATGAAGTAGGCAAATTATTTCATGTATTCATGAAGAAATGTTAAGAAATGCGGTGTCGAGAAACACTCTCAACACCGCATTTTTATTTTTAAAATTTATGCAATGGTTTCTTTGATTTGTTTTGCAAGTTCTTTTAATTCATCTCTTTGTGCGGCTTTGAGTGCAGATTTTACGGTAATTTTGCTACCGAGAATTTCCGTATTCTTCCATGATGAAATGATTTCAGTCATCTGCTTGCCTGCAACGGGAGCCCAGGTGCCGTTTTCAATGATTGCAACTTTGCGGTTTTGCATATGGTGAGCGGATAAATCTCTTAAAAGATTTTCCATATTTACAAATATGCCCATATTATAAGTAGTTGATGCAAATACGATATGAGAGTATTTGAATGCATCTGCAATTATGTATGACGGATGTGTAACGGATGCATCATACATTTTGATATCTTTAACTCCTAATTCTGCAAGGTCTGATGCTAAGACTTCGGCGCAATTTTGAGTGTTGCCGTAAATGGATGTGTATACGATTAAAACGGATTTTTCTTCGGGTTCGTAAGTTGACCATTTTTGGTATTTTTCAATAAATTTGCCCAAGTCTTTGCGCCATACATAGCCATGCAAAGGACAAATCATTTGAATATCAATGGTTGAAGCTTTTTTAAGCAACGCTTGAACCTTTACTCCGTATTTGCCGACGATGTTTGTATAGTATCTTCTTGCTTCATCTGTATATCTGTGGTCAAAATCAACTTCATCTGCGAAAATATTTCCGTCTACGGCGCCGAATGAACCGAACGCATCGGCTGAGAATAAAATTTTATCCGTAATATCATAAGTTACCATAACTTCGGGCCAATGAACCATCGGCGCAAAAACAAAAGTCAATTTATGCTTTCCTGTTTCAAGAACATCGCCTTCTTTTACGATGTGCCATTGATTTTCAGGAAGTTCAAAATCAAAGAATTGACCAATCATTGTTTTGATTTTTGAATTGCAAACGATTTTAACATTCGGATATTTACTTACTATATCTTGAATTTCTGCGCAATGATCGGGTTCCATGTGATTTATTATCATATAATCAAGAGTCCTGCCGTTTAAAACGTGCTCTAAATTTTCAAAAAATTGATGAGAAACGGATTTATCGACCGTGTCTAACAAAACTGTTTTTTCATCAAGCAAAACGTAAGAATTGTACGAAACTCCTGATGGTATAGGGTAGGCACTTTCAAACAGCGCAAGACGTCTGTCATTTGCACCTATCCAAAATAAATCTTCTTTTATACTTTTAACGTTATACATTTTATCTCTCCTTAGCTATTCTTTAAAATAATCATACCATGAAAACAGCCTGAAAAATCTGAGTGTAAATTTTAATGATTTATTTTTTAAGATGCCGGAGGATTTATTCAATTTCTTTGAAAAAGTCATTGATATCTGTTCGCAGGACTTTTGACAATCTAAAAATAACAAAAGCGCTGGGAATAACTGTGCCTCGTTCAATTTTCCCGATATAGTTAATACTCATATCAAGCAATTCGGCTAATTTTTCCTGCGTGTAATGCCTGCGTAATCTTTCTGCTTTTATGTTAGAGCCAAGAATATATCCGAAATCGTTCTTCATAGGTTAATTTTATATTATTGACAGATTACGTAAAAGATACTATTATAACCAAAATATTTACTATAATAAATATTTAAAATAGTATTATACATATTAAAACTGATAATAAAATCGGCGCATTCACTCTGTCAGAATTGCTTATAGCTTTAGGCGTAATAGCGATACTGACGGCAATATCCATGCCTATTATTCACAATTTATTGCCTGATCAAAATGTTGTTATGGCAAAGAGAGCATTTTATACAA